>ERZ1034626.14-NODE-14-length-120745-cov-25.588201_pt1 | contig 120745 bp, 113 predicted proteins | sample MGYA00520652_ERZ1034626 | MGnify/ENA primary metagenome ERZ1034626 (study PRJEB33766, sample SAMN09781765) | gut metagenome | biome: gut microbiome | host: Homo sapiens | place: Madagascar | study: EMG produced TPA metagenomics assembly of the PRJNA485056 data... | reverse complement strand
CTAGCACATTTTACACATTGATGATTATGTTTTCCCAGATTTGTTGCTCAATTTGCATTCAAATTATACCATAAAACTTGTGAACAGCTCTACCGTCATTTTAGAATATATGAGGCAGGATTTTGTCTGTGATCCGGCAGATTGTTCTGTCAGAAATATCCATATCTCCATAACTGGTGTGCATGGTTTTGCTGGAATGTCCATTTCTACTATTGTCTGTTTCTTTGTTTCGATAGTCATACTTGGAATATCCTAATTCTTCATCCAGTTCTTCATCCAAAGCACCTTCCAAAATGACAGACATCATGTCACGCATGATGCTGTTAACATCGGTGCCATCTTTGATGCTGATATCATTATTTTTCAGATAGTCACGCATCATTTCTCTCATTGCTGCTTTTTGTGGGCTGTCTTTTCTTCTTGCCATAAAAATAACCTCCAAACTGAGTAATTTTATCTTACATCAGTTTGGAGGTTTACACAAACTTTAGGATACTCCCAAAGCCACAATCCCGGTAGTCTTACTACCAAAGATTGTGTAATTTGAACCCTCTATGTTCTCAATCACTTAATGATATATTTTGTTCCTCTGCCTTTTCCTTCAACTGCAATCACACCCTTTTTCTCCATAGCTTTCAGTAATTGTGTTGTTTTTGATTTGCCAAATGGGACATATGGTGCAATTTCACTTATTGGTTTCAGCATCGTATTACTTAAAAATTTGTAAATCACTTTTTCGTCTTCGGTTAAATTGACATTCGTTTCAAATATCGGTAGTACAATTTTTATAGCATTTTCTGACACTTCAAATTCTGGTTTTATCAAACTCTCTGCATACAGTTGTTTGATTCGTATAATTCCTGTTCCAAATATCTCTACTAATCCCAGTCTGTAAAATACATTTGCAAGATTTCTATTTCTTAAAATAGATAGTTTACCTGATAAATATTCTTCTGCCGTTATTCCAGCCGGCAATCCACCAGGAGACACTACTTCTATTCTATCATCAAACATAGAAACTCTGATGTGTGAACTAATATCCCATACCCTATGAATCAAAGCATTTGCAATTGCTTCTCTGAAAGCTGCTTCCGGTATTTTCTCTACCATCTTTCTGTCAGCCCCCTGTATTACTTCATATTGGTAATAATCTCTAAATACAGCAAGTGCTTTTTCATATATTTCTAAAACCGATATATGTTCAAACGTTACTCTTTTTTGAATAATACTGATATTCTCACCGAACTTGACAATATCAATTCCTGAAAAATGATTTTTATCTGCCAAAAGTCCCGCTGCATTATTATAACCATTTATATTGTCATACAGGTTCAATGTCTTTAAAGTATCTTGATTGAAAGTTTCAATGTAAATATTTTCTTTCAGTTTACACTGTAAAATTTTAAAAGATAGCTCCTGATCTTTACAAGGTAATTCTTCGAAGCTAATATTTTTCCCATCTAATACAAGCCTTGAAAATTCCAATGTATCTACCTCTATCGTTGCTGTATCATTTCGTTTGTATGCTTTTGATTTATATAAATACGGTTTTTGAAGACCACTTTTTACAGTAAGTTTTATCGTCTGGTCATTATTCTGTATTTCAAGTGTATAGTTTGGTTGAGGTGATATACTGTCATTGATTTTATTTTCGATATCCAGACAGGCCTGTTTTACATCCGGCAATCCTTTCACATTTCCATTATCATCAACCCCAAAAAGAATTGTTCCACCATTGTAATTCGAAAAGGCACTAACTGTTTTCAAAAAAGTATTCGTAATCGTTTCCTTGAATTCTAATATTCTTGTTTCACGCATAGTAATCGTTCCCTCTCCAACCATAATGATTATATTATATGCAAAAATGCGCAAAAAATCAATCGTATTTTTTTACGATTGATTTTTTGATTGATTTTGAGTGTAGTATTATTTTTTGGCCAACTACATTATGACAACTTTTTTAATTATTCCGATTCGGTCTTCCAAAGGTATAAATAAGGTGTAAATTATTTGTTTCTATCTAGAAGATCCTACAAAATCAAGTCTTTTTCGCCATACTTTAAATGTTGCCGTGGCCGATGAAAAGGATTTTTATCATTTTTCTGTTTACTCCTTTTTCCATGAAATACATTGTTTCGTACAAAGTTCCAAAGTTTTGTAGAATATGTGCTTTAGTTAACATCTTTGCAAAATATGGCAAGATTCAAAAGTTCTTCCAAACTGTCAGTAGTACATTTGACACCAAAACAAAAATTATACTATGTACATCTCTTACAGTAATTTTATCATGAAAATCAATCACCCTATAGTATAATTTATATGTATACATATTCCTCCTTCAATTTTTCAATTGGAATAATTGCAAATGTTATATTTTTTTCATCTTCTTTCCAAAAAGGATCATAATATATTGCTGCTTGTACGCCTAATACCTCCATTTGAGCAATAAATCCCTTTAATTGATATTGGGAAACCCCTCTCTCTTCATAACAATATCCATCGGGTAATTTCTTACGTAACTTTTCTGCTATAACCTGTGAATAAAAGAAAGGAACTATTGGTTTCTCCTCGCCAGGTAAAGCATAATATGTTCCTGTTGTTTTTCCATTTTGTATTTCCATCAATGTCCAAAAAGGCTCTCCTTTAACTTTTTTATCTGGAAGAAACGCTTTTTTAACCACTCCAGCAACTATGTCTGTAAAAGATGGTAAGTCTTTTTCTTCCATTAATTGAATACCATTTGCTTCCGCAAACTGTCTTGCCCCTGATTGGTATCCTGATTTAGCCACCATCACACCTGAAATATTATTTAAATCATTAAGCTTTGCGACAAACTCTCCTACTTCACCCTTAGTAACTGGAGTATTCCAATCTTTACATTCGATGGCTATACGATGTTTAATATTCAGATGTTGAAACTCATAATACACGTCAAATTCATGTTTTACTCCTGATTTTCCTTGTATTAATAAATTAGTTGATACTAATGCTCCTTCATCTAAAAACTCTAACAATTTTTGATATACAAATTGCACATAACTTTCTAAAAATTTTCCTGGTTTCATACACTTATCTCCTATTGTCTTTTTAGCTTGCTCATATAGTTTTCATAACAGGCTGTTATATTAAAAACTTCAAAAAGCATCATCTCTTACAGACAATAATTGTCCTAAATAATTTTGTTTTACAAATCTACTCAAAATGTATCTCTTCCTGACCAGATGCATATATATCCAACTGGTTTTGAACATCTATCCTATTAACAATCCAACCACGCAGGATACAAGATTTAATAAAATCCTCTATTCTGTTAATACCGTTTATCTCTTTTAAAGTAACAACAACACCAAAATTTAGCGGAGACCTCATTTGTGTACTAAGTCTTTCCTTAGATGTTACAGAAATCCCCCACAAACGATCATCATATGATTTCACGGGTTTATTGCTGTTCTTAACTATTCGAGATATAAACTTTGTATTATCCCATTTACGGAATTCTTTCCTAGACTGCCTCTCGTCCATCCTACTATCAGCATCATCCTGTACATTATCATTAATATCATTGATTTTTCCTTTATCATCAATGATTCTGCCAAACTTCAAAGACAACTCTCTATCTGTATAATCTACCCCCTGAGTTCTAGAACATTTCGGAAAATAACATAGGGTTGCTCTTGCAATATAAGGGTACTTATTATCATCATCTTTCGGAACCGGAATAGCGTAGTTAGCTGTGCGGTAAGAATCCGATGTTCCATAAACAACAAATCGAATTTCGTCGCTCTCAGTTTCTACTATCTTTCTGATATCAACAGGTACTACTCCATATCCCATAATTGACTTGCTATTTTTCGACATAGTTTTATAATCCCACGCAGCCGCAGAATCAATTATTAATGCCTTGGCAACCTCCTTTGGCATACCCATCACATCTATCAGATAGCACATTTTTCTACTGATCCAAGGTGCAGCAAATGATGTACCGTATACCTCATCTGTGCCATAAGATGTATATGCAGTAATTCTGTCGTTGTAATCTCCGCCATAATAAGAGACATCAGGCTTATTGTAAAAAGAAAGAATATTTCCCTTTCTGGAGTATCCTGCCGGTTGCCCATCTCTCCTGACAGAGTTTACTACAAGAGAGTTTAGTGAATCCGCAGGTGCGCCAACTTTTAAGATTCCTTCCTGTATTTTACGGTTATCATTTGTTCCAGCAACCACAAAAATAACATTCTTTTTTGCCTGTATTTCATCTAACGCCGCAGCATCAAATGATACAAAATTCTTTGAAACCTCATCGTCTGTTCCTAATGATAGATTCCAAACATGAATGTCTGGATTCTCATTCACTATATCCTTGATTTTTTTTACAAGTCGAATTGTAGATATCCTGCTAGAACAAACACCAAAATGACGAACTCTAAATCTGCCGCATCCATCATCAAGCCACGGATTCATCCTAGGGCCATCAACAATAATTGAAGTGACTTCCGTTCCGTGGTCTCTTAAATTTAAATCATTCTGATATTTCTCTAAATCACTTATGTAATCTTTATTGTCTACCCACTTACTAAAATACACACTTTCATCAAAAAATGTATCTATAACGCCAATTACCGGCTCATTTTGCGGATCAGGAATATCATGCTCATCCCTGCTTTTCGGTGATATATCTTCTAATCTAATTGAAGATATATCCGTTGAGATCATGGAAATCATATATGGAACCTTGTCGTTTATGATTTCAAACAAATCTCTTGTAACTGAAATAGTATCGTCTCCGTATGCCGTGTATGGCAATTGAGTATCATCTACTCTCAGTTTTTCAAGCAAAAGCGATAAAGACAATTCTGACTTGTAAAAAGTAATTAAAAATTTATCTCTATCAGGAATTGATGTAACACGAGGGACATCGAACTTTTCTACAACGGAACAATCTATAATTAGATCTCGAAGCTTTCCTTTCCCAATCGAAAATCCTTCATAATTGATATTACTGTTAGGTTCCGTAAAATTCATAGGCGTAGCTTTCCCGCCTAATCTTTTAAGCAGAAATTCCTTTGCAACCTGTAACTCTTCTATAGTTTTATTGATTGTTTTTTCATCAACATAATGCGTTATAATATGGTTTTCTTCTCCCTCAGGGGCATCCGAAAACCTTGCCCCAACCACGGTATCATTTGTAGAATGCCTACTTGGTTTTAATAATTCCCTTACGCGATTGGACTTTGCAATAATGTCGTTATACCAAACATCAATCATAACATCGTTAGTAATACGTGGATTATCTTTATAAAACCTGAGAACCGCCCGTAAACTATCAATAAGCTCATCAATTTTTTGGGTTGAAGTTTCTGCTTTAGCACGCAGGTTTCTTGCACCAGGCTTCTGATTATTCTTTTCTCCTGTGAATCTAAGTTTTATTTGAAGTAACGGATTCATTTTAGCTCTCCTTCAGTTTCCTTGATACACTGCTCTTTGGAATACGTGATAATATTTCTATTTCCCTTGTTGTATACCCTTCATCGTTAAGTCTTTGTATATCAATTTCTTTATTATCATTTAGTGCAAAATATATCTTTCTTAGATAATCATATTCATTGGCTTCACTTGAAAAAGCTATCGAAGTTTTAATAATCTGTTTTAAGTCCCCTGGAAAAGGTATATTTTCCATATTCTTAAGAATTTTATTAAAAAGACGCATATCCTGTTTTGAGTTAGCATTCTTTTTTAGTGTCGAAGAGAGAATTGCATCAGCTATTTCAATCAGGTCTTCCTTTGAATATCTATCGAAAGATACTGTGGCATCAAATCTTCGGACAATTGCTTTATCAAAGTTACTAAATAGATTAGTAGTAGCAATTATGACGACATTTTCATTTAATCTATCCAATTCTTTTATAAAGGTAGAAGTAACTCTTCCCATCTCCCTCAAGTCATTGGTGTTAACCCGATCCAGAACCAATGCATCAATTTCATCCATCAATACAATTATCTTTCCAAATGCAAGATGATTAATCTCATCAAACAAAATTGATACATTTTTAGCTGTTTCTCCAAGCCGACTATCTATGAGTTGTTCGAAGTCAACCCTCAAAAGATCTCTTCCTAAAATACGTGCTATTTGATATGCGGATTCCGTCTTACCTGTTCCTGGGGCTCCATAAAACAAGAATTTAGTTAAATCTGCTTTTTGACTAATTGCCCTGGTTATTCCCAAGATATCTTCTTCAATAATCTCCGGTAATAATAAAGATGTATTTGTATAATCGACTTTTGTTAAATAGTACAGATTCTTGTACGAGCTCTGCGGCACATAATAATTTGCACTGGACACTAATTCCATGAGATAGTTTGCCATTGCAGAATCCCCGCTCTGATCAAACTCTTTTGCTATCTCAGCAACCTCAGAAATAAAAGCCTCCTCATTCTTTTCAACATGATATCTAACCAAATTCATAATACTTTGCTTTTTCATGGTTTTATTCCTTTCATGCGAATGCTCTTATATATTAATATTATTATACCCAGGTATGGGACAAATGTCAATTCATTTGGGACAGATTTTGAATATAGTTGATTTAACATTTCAAAACATGGCATATACTCTCTATGCTTTTGAGAGAAATCTACCCGTTACATTTCAACCATATGACATATTTGCAGAAAAGGCAGTCTTCTGTTGAAAAAATATACATTCGTCATATTTTTCTATCATTAAATGAACTATTTTTAAGTGACCTCCATATTAGCCCTCCATTGTTTTTCCAACAGATATAAAGAACGTGAATCATGGAAACGTGAATTTTTCAATCTGCACAAAAAGAAACCACTCCGGTTCAAAATCAAGAAACGAAGTGATTGCACACAATCTTTCAATATTGGGGGCTCTAAAACTTATTCACATCAATACCGTAGTATTATGCTTTTTTATATGCCGTGATTTACTCCGATACCACCCTCGTTGCTGAAGCATGCAATCTACGCGTTTATCCTGCCGTGGCAAATAAATAACATCCACCCCAAAATCCCTTTATCCACTATCTTTGTATATGCTAGCCCTCTACTTCCATATGTGTAAGTATATCCTACATAGAAATTGGATACTGTTCATCTGTATTCTTGATTAATATTTTATATGGTGCAAGCACTCTTTTTTTACTGAAATCAGCCATAACACCCTCCTCTATGTACATACTTCCAATATATTCTTCTAAATATCATTAGATTTTATATTACGCTATAATTTCATAAACAAAAAGAGCCGATCTCTCGACTCTCTAACCATCCATACAAAATATTCTCTTCCCCTCCCCTCAAGACACCCCATCTTCCCCAAATCTCATCCTCACTTTCTTTCCTTCTCCCTTTTCTTCCGCAGTCGCCATCCGGAACACGATCATTCCAAGGACAAAGAACAGGGATATCGCGCCTACACCGATATTCACCTTGCCGGTCACCTGCGAGATCAGGCTGATTACGGTTGTTCCAAGGAAGGATGCACCTTTTCCGCATATGTCCATCAGTCCGAAATATTCGCCGGATTTTTCCGGTGGGATGATCTTGGCGAAATACGATCTGGACAACGCCTGAATTCCGCCCTGGAACATGCCAACCAGAATCGCCAGAACCCAGAACTGCCACTGCTCCTTCAGGAAGAAAGCGAATATATCAATACCAAGGTATGCGCCAATGCAGATCGTGATGAGTCGTTCTGTTTTATAACAATTGGCTAACTTGCCGAATATGATTGCAAAAGGGAATGCTACGATCTGTGTGACAAGCAATGCCAGAAGCAATTTCGTACTGTCGAATCCGAGCGCGGTTCCATAGGCGGTTGCCATATCAATGATTGTGTAGACGCCATCAATGTAGAAGAAAAATGCGAGCATGGACAGAAATCTGTTTGATTACTTCCTGACCCATCCGGTAATGTGCATATGTAGATGGCATATTCTTTTCCTCTCTTTGAATATATTGTTTTCTCTAATTTCTGCTCTATTATAAAATTGAAATTTGCCACTCTACTATCATATTTCTGTGGAAACCATGTAAAATCTAAGTCAAATTTCTGCATTCCGGCTTATTGCGCAAAAAAGCGCCGGTTCGTTTCCGAACCAACGCTTCTGCATTCTTTTTCTATTTATATTCTTACTTCTTACATACGGAAATGTGACACCACGCCTGCCATATCATTGGCAGATGAGCTGACTTCCGTCGACATCTCGGTCACACTGTTTACAGTGCCAAGCACCTCATCACTAAAGGAAATCGTTCCCTTAACCGTATCCTCATTTCTCTGTGCAATATCACTTAAGTTCCTGATATCTTTTCCGATTTCATCGGTTTCTTTGCCTAACTGTACGGTTGCATCACGAATGACATCCACACCATCTGCAACATGAGATACATGCTCCTGTAACTGCTTGAATATATTGGCAGTTTCAACCAGCTTCTTCGTCTGATCATTCATAGCATCCTGTACGCTGTCCATAATATCCATTGTCTGGCTGGAATTATAGCTTAACAGATTCACCAGCTCGGATATTTCTGTCGATGCTTCATTACTCTGGTTTGCCAGCTTGCCAATCTCTTCTGCGACTACAGCAAAGCCTTTACCGGTTTCACCTGCCCTGGCTGCTTCAATCGATGCATTCAGAGATAAAAGGTTTGTCTGATCTGCAATATCGGAGATGTAACTAACTGCGGCAATGATTTTTTCCACCGATTCATTATTCTGCTGCGTCTGCTTCTGGATGTTCTCAACTTCGGTCATAACATCCTGGTTCGAAGCATCGAGCTGGTTCAACGATTTATCCACGTCATTTCTGGCGTCAAGCATCGCTTTTGTCTCATCGGAAAGTCGGTCCACTTCACCGAGTGTCTTTTCCAGATGGATATTCATATTGTGAATGCTGTTCTTGATATTCTGTGCATTGCCAGTCTGCTCGACAGCTCCGGTCAGCATATTGTGCAGATCATCGTTGATATTTCCAACTGCATTGCCTGCCTGTCCGGCAGCCGCATTCATCTCCTCGGAAGAAGCATTCAGGGTCATGGTATTGTTGCTGATCTTGCCAATCATCGCAGATAAGCTGTCGATAAGCGTCTGCGTATTACATGACAAAGCTCCCGCCTCATCTTTTCTATCCAACATACTCTGCTCGATCTCAACATTCAGATTGCCTTCCGAAATCTGTTTTACCACGTCCATACTGTTCCGGATACTCTTTGCGATTCCTCTGGAAACAAGCAGACATCCGATGACCGCGATTACCAGTATAACAAGGATTGCTACTGTAAAAATCATGGTAATCAGATTCAGGCTCGCATATATCTCCTTGACCGGCATTCCGGCGAAAACCATACCGATGATCTCATCACTGTTATTCTGGTGCACCGGTACATAATATCCAAAATAGAAAGTACCATCTACCAGCACACGATTGGTAAACACCTCATTACCATCCTGCAACACATTTTCCACAAGGAAATCGCCTGCCTTAGAACCAAGGATCCGCTTCCCGTCCGCATCCTTTAATGATGTCACAAGTCGCGTGTCGTTGTAAAAGAATGTAACCTCAATCCCGGTTTTTGCAGCAATATCATCGATAAAAGGCGTAGACAGCGATACGTTATAAGCACCCTTCCACACATCCCCGGTCGCATTTACAAAATAATCTCCGGCATTCTGATCATACGCCGCAAGCACGGCATTCGATGTCGCTTTCAGTTTCTGCTTCGCATCATCCAGCAGTTTATTTTTCACGACTGTATTACTAATGAGAATCGCTACAATACCCATGACGAGTACCGGAATGATAGCCAGTATAAGCATCTTGTACTGCAGCTTCAAATTGCGAAATATTTTCACGGCTATCCCCCCTATTTCCAATCTACGACTTCCACATTGTGATAATACCAGTTGATCTTACCGGTAATCGTTGCATCATCCAGCGTCTTTCCCTCTTCTCCGATCACAGTTCCATCGTTAGTAAGGATTTCTCCGTCAAACACGCCGAATTCGCCGGACAAAATCTTCTGCTGCATCTCATTTACTTTCTCCTGTGTTCCATCCTCACAAAGAGAAGATAATCCTGTCAGTCCGACCAGACTTTCGTCCATACCGCCATAATAATTCGAGCCGTCATATGTTGCATTGACGATACTGTTTACATAGGAGGTGTAATACGCACTCCAGTTCCAGATAACCGATGTCAGCGTTGCATCCGGTGTCTCTTTACTCATATCGGAATTATATCCAATCGCCCATGTTCCGTTTTCCTCGGATGCAGTCTGGGGAGCTGTCGTATCTACATGCTGTGCCAGCACATCGCAGCCCTTGCCAATCAATGCATCGGAAGCCGCCTGCTCGTCATCCGGAGAAAACCAGGAGTTCGTCACTGCCACCAGCACCTTTGCATCCGGATTGACTTCCTCAACACCCATAGCAAATGCATCAATACCACCGGTACACTCACTGTTGTCGCTGCCCATCGCAGATACATACCCGATCAAATTACTTTTCGTCTTCATGCCCGCTACCAGACCGGACAGATATCTCGCCTGATAGATTCTTCCAAAATAGTTTGTAAAATTGCTTCCATTGCTCATGTATCCGGTTCCGTGTGCAAAATAAACATCCGGATACTTCTCCGCATATGCCGCGGTCTCTTCCATGTAACCCCAGCTCGTTGTAAATACAATGTTGCAGCCTTCATCCATACATTCATCCAACGCTTTTTTGATTGCCACATCATCACCATCGTCTATCGATTCCTTGCGTACAACCTGATCTTCCTTAAGTCCGAGATTTGAAACCATACCCTGAATTCCAAGCTCGTGTGCATACGTATATCCCGATGTATCGGATGCACTGCCGATATACAACACACCAATCTTGACATCCTCTAACGGGATCGTCTTAAGTCCTGCCGGATTGGTCTCTGCCACCTCTGCCGACGCTGTCTGTTCTCTCTGCGCCGTTCCCGAGTTAGAAGTATCTGCCTGATTGCTTCCGTTTTCTACATCGTTCGTCACGACATCCACGATGACGTCATTGCCACAGCCGGATAATGAAAACGCCATCATCACAGCCATCATTACAGTCAGTAATTTCTTCTTCATCTGTAAATCCCTCCCTGTTTCTACATTCGCTTCTCTGATATCGGTTGCATGGAAATCTGCCTTTTCCCCCGTATCATGTTCATACATATTTTTGCGTTTTTTGTATCTTTAAATTATACATCGGATTGTATCATAATTCTATCTTTTTCAGACGAAATGCAATAAAGAGCCGATCACTCGGCTCTTCACTAACGCTTCTATCCAACATTACCGTTTCTTATATACGACCAGCTCCGGATTCTCGCCACTCGCATCATAGGTACTTACCAAAATGAAATCCATGCCTGCAAGCACACCGAAATACCGGTCTCCGCCAAACTCACATCCCAACTGATTTCCAAGATAGGTTTTTTTGTCATCTAAGAATTTTACTGTCTCCCCACTTGGAAGTGGATACGCCAGATTCACATACTGACCGACAAGTGCATTCAGCTTCTCCACCTTCGGCAATCCTTCGATGTGAAGGTTGTTAATCTCTTTTATCAACTGATGTTTGAATTCATCGAACTGTCCGCCATCGCTCAGTTCATCATACCGCTTCCAATAGTCTAACTTCGGGAGCAGATCCTTCATATATTCCCGTGCCTGTTCCTCCGGAAATTCATCCGTCACCATATGCTTGACTGCAACATCGATCAGATCATCCATATTACTGTATGTATACATGCCATCTGCATAGCACCATTTGCAATACGATTCATTCATTGTCCCATCCCGGTCATGCCCGATAATCTCATCTTCGAGTGGCATGCCACAGCACTGACAGATCAGTCTTCTCGGTTGTCCAAGCAGTGTATTGATTGAGACATCAAATACTTTCGACAACAGCTTTAACGTATCCGTATTCGGCACGGTTTCGCCGTTCTCCCAGCGCGATACGGCCTGCCTTGTCACCATGATTTTCTCGGCTAATTCATCCTGCGATAATCCCTGCTTCGTGCGAAGTTCCAAAATCACATTTTTTGTTTCCATCACGTTCACCTCCATGATGTTATCTTAGCAGACAACCGCTTACGATAAAAGCAACCTGCTGTTTCCCTTTATCCGCACCTTAGATATTCTCCGTATACCGACAATTCGGAAATCCCTTGCACCCCCAGAACTCGCCGAATTTTCCTTTTCGTTTTACCATCATCATTCCACATTTCGGACAGGTCTTGACATTCTGCCGTACATCCATCGTTCCTTCCCCGGACAATTCTTTTCCAAGTAATTCAAATACCTTCTGATTCATCTTACAGTCTGTCAATGCGCGGTGTGCGCCCACCGTAGAGATGCCATAATAGTTCGCAAGATCACCCAGTCTCCGATGCTTCCAATCCGGGAATACGATTTTTGCAAGGCGCAATGTATCCACGAAATCATTTGGAAGTATCAATCCCATATATTTCTCGAAGTCCCGATACAGAAACTTCATATCGAACGACGCAATATTATGTCCAACCAGAATATCGTTTCCGATAAATGCAAGGAACAACGGTAACACTTTTTCAAACTCCGGTGCATCCGCCACCATCTCATCATAGATGTGATTGACCGCACTCGCACCATACGGAATCGTTCGTCCCGGATTTACAAGTGTGCTAAATTCATCGATGATTTTACCGCCGCGCACCTTCACGCCAGAGATCTCAATTACCTCATCGTAGTTTGCAGAAATTCCGGTTGTCTCCAGATCATATAACACATAGTCCGGTACATATTTATTTAATTGTTTTCCTCTTTTGTTACTCATTTGTAAGTCCACTTGTTCTCATTTACAACACTTTATGTATCTCATCCCCATTCACCGGAGACAGGCACCGGTGCTCCAGCTCATTTACCACGATCAGCTTCTCTTTTTTCTCTGTCACAACACCGATCACGGCGGCTTCCATTTCCTGCTCTGCCAGATGCTCCACCAGCTTCTCTCCATCTTCCACAACTACAAACAGGCAACCGGTTGCATCAAGCAGATACGGATTGATATTGAAGAACTCGCAGATTTCAATTGTCTCCTGTCGGATTGGAATATCTACATGTTGTACCTCAAAGCCCTTATCCATCCAGACGCCCATCTGCCACAAGGCACCATAGACACCGCCGGACGAGCCATCGTGCATATAGCAGATATCCATGCCGGAATCCGCAATCTTCCGTGCCACGTCCGCAATGCTATACGCATCTTCCTTGACGCTTGCCATATCCAGATAGAAATCCGGGAACCGCGTATGCAGTTCTTCCCGCTTTTCCTTCAGTATTATATCCGCGCCCATCAAGCCTGCCTGTCCGACCATTACGATATCATAGCCCGGCTTGATCTTCTTTTTATTTGCACAGTAATCGCCTGCTGTTCCTAGCATTGTCACAACAAACTGCGCCCGCGCAAACACTTCAGACACCTGGGTGTGACCACCTAAGATCTGTATGCCCTTTGCTTCTGCATAAGAATTGAAATCCGCCATATAGCCTTTGATCCATGATTCCTTTACATTCTGTGGAAGAAGCATCGTAAGACGAGCCCCCTCGATCTGTCCGCCGGAGCACGCAAAATTATTCATCGCTTTCACCCACGCGATCCACGGCGTATCGCCAATACCATCTGCACTTACACTTCCGTGCAAATTCGCATAATCATTTCCGACTGCTGCCGATACCGAAAGCTTCGGATTCAATCTTCGTATATGTTTAATCACCGAACGCGACAGATAGCGCTCCGGCAAACTTCCTTGTTCCATTCGTTCTTCTCCTTATATCTTACATCATCACGTAATCGCCTGATAATCTACACACATCACTGTACTTCATTATACCAGGCATATATTTATTCCGATTCATCCTATCCAATATACGCATCCTATTCATCATAATTCCTTACGAAGTATATCCACCGTATGTGCTCCTGCTCCGATCAGATCCAGCCTCTCACACACCTTCAACTGATATGCCACGAAAAGCTCGTAGCTCTCCTCACTTAACTGATTCACAAACGGACGGATATAATTGGCTGGTCCATCCGGGGACAAAATCTTCTCCCGCTTCAATCCAACCGCTTCGTTGTAGCCGTCAATGTCCTCAATCCGTTCGAATGCATACAGACTATCCGCTGCAGGTACCGTATGATACGATGCATCCAATGTTCCATTCTTCACGCTTTCTTCTATGTGATTTTCCTGAATACCATATACAACCACGGCATACTCATTCATCACATAGGCGACCAATATAATTCCGCCCGGCTTCGTCACACGCTTTGCTTCGGAGAGTGCCTGAATCTTCTCCTCCTTCGTCATCAGATGATACATCGGTCCGAAGAGAAGCGTCAGATCATAGGTATTATCTTCCAGCTTCTTCAGATGCAGCGCATTTCCCTGCATCGCATGTACGTTGCTGTTTTTCTGCTTCAATATACCTAAGTTATGTTTTACCAACTCCACAGCCGTCACATCGTAACCTTCCTCACAGAGTGCCACGCTATAACGTCCGGTTCCGGCACCGATGTCTAGAATCCTGATATCTTCCCGGTTCGTAACCTTCAATTCCTGCATCCGCACATCCAGATAGTCATGAATATATTTCATCGTGATACGGTACTCGATCTGCCCGTGTCTGGAATTTAACCGTTTTTCTTCGTTAAATTTATTATAATATTCTTCGATTTTATTCATTTGTCTGCCTCACACCATCAGTCATTCAACTTCCTGTATTATGTTTTTCTCTGTTATATGCTATACCATTTTATGAATGGCTATATCTATTCTAAACTTATCCCTAAATTACCATATCTGCAGACAAAAGTCCATCTACGAATATAACTACACTCATTCGCTCATGCAAAAATCTCCCGGAATATAACTTCCGGGAGATCTTACTCTCTCTATTTTCCATTTCTCCACTTACCATATCTCCTCCTGCCGCTTTTCCGGTTGAAAATGTTCCTTTGCAAATCCCATATCCTGCACGAGCTCCAGTGTGCCGAGATACTTACCCTCTTTATCCCGTACCGCCATGTATCTGACAAGCATACATTTTCCGTTTTTGTCCATCCAGATTGGCACCTCATCCAATGCCCCCGCGCGGAATTCTCCGATAATTCTTCGTACGATTGCTTCAATCTTCGGTGGGTGGCAGGAGAATACTTCCCGGTCGATTGCCATCCCCGGACGCTTGAAATCCTTCGGTCCTTCATTGAAGAAACGATTGATATTGTCCACATCCACAAATGTGATCTCCATCGGAATCGTATTCAGAAGTGCAATCAGCTGTGTAATCGTCAGATGTCCGCCCGGCATGCGGATTTCCGTCTCTGTGAGCGACGTCTCCGGTACATATTGATTGTCCTCCGCCTTCTGCCAGATCTCCGGCTCCACGCCGAAACAGAATGCATAATCCTTCTGGTCATGGTAGATGCCGATCCACTCTTCCTCCGTGAAATTTGCCGCACAGTTTGGGAACAAAATATTTGCCTCTTTGTAGATCATTTCCTGTGCCCGTGCTACTACCGTTGCAAACCGCTCCTGCCATTCGGGTTCCTTATCATTCATCTTCGCAAGAAATGAGATTTCATCCCGGATCTCATCGTCAACCGTCCACATCACACTTGCCGGTCCGGATATCCCATACCGCACATTCAAAACCGGGTACAGAAGATCTCCCTTCTTGGCATAGTGAATGGAGATACCACGCAACGATTCCAACGTCTTCTTATTCGCACTGCCATCCTTGATCTTCTCCTCTGCCTGCTCTAACAGCATAGCAAGAGCCCCATTCTCATTTGCAAACAGCCACAGCGGATGTCCTTTGGTCTGCGCCAGTTCCCGCGTCTTTGATTCCCGTTCTTCCCGCAACACCGACGCATGCACTGCCCTTTCTGCATTCACAATCTGTTCCTCCCGCGTCTTTCCATGAAAGAGTGCGGCATGCACATCACACAGCTTCTGCACCTCCAAAAGCGGTGTTCCCTCTGCAAGCATCTCCTGTTCCGCCTTCATGATCTCCGCAGGATCAACATCCTTAAATACTTCCACGAAATCTTTTCTTACTGCTTCCAGCGGCTCTCCATCTCCAAGCCGCTTCAGATATTCCTTCAATGTCTCGATTCGATCCTTCATACGAATTCCTCCATTTATTCACGAATCAAAAATACGAGAATTGCTTCTGGCATTTCTGATATATCAAATGTCTGATTATTCTCGTATTTCGGATTCCGCATTCTGAAATTAGTATGTCAGTTATTAAATTATTTCATTCCGGCATTTTGCAAAAAATCCCGGTGCTTTCACACCGGGATTCGAACACTCTCTATATAATTGCCTTGACAAGCTTATGCTTCCAGATACTTATCGATACTTGCAAGCTTCACGCAAAGTACGAAAATCTTCGATGCTGCTTCCATCTCTTCCACAGATGGGAACGAAGGAGCAATACGGATATTGCTGTCTTTTGGATCTTTACCATATGGATATGTCGCACCGGCGCCTGTCAGTACCACGCCTGCATCCTTACACATTGCTACGATCTTCTTCGCACAGCCCTCGAGTGCATCAAAAGAAATGAAATATCCACCGAGTGGCTTTACCCACGAACCAATCTCCAGTCCTGTAAGCTCCTGATCAAATGCATTTAAAACTGCCTCGAACTTTGGACGTAAGATATCTGCATGCTTCTCCATATGTGCCTTCAGTCCATCAATATTCTTGAAGAATCTTGTATGACGCAGCTGATTGATCTTATCATGCCCGATTGTCTGTACGGTTAACTGCTGCTTGATAAATTCTACATTTGTTGTAGAAGTTGCGATTGCAGAAACACCGGAACCAGGAAATGTGATCTTTGATGTCGAAGCAAACATATATGCCATATCCGGTTTCCCGGCCTTCTCACACTCCTCTAAGATATTCGGGATTTCTGCCTGCTGATCCTTATACAGATGATGGATGCAGTATGCATTATCCCAGAAGATACGGAAGTCTTCGGCTGCCGGCTTTAATGCTGCAAATCTTCTTACCACCTCATCGGAATATACGATTCCGGTTGGATTTGAATATTTCGGCACACACCAGATACCCTTTACTGCTGCATCGTTATTTACATATTTCTCAACCAGATCCATATCCGGTCCGTCGGAATTCATCGGGATGTTGATCATCTCAATGCCGAAAAACTCTGTGATCTTAAAATGTCTGTCATATCCAGGTACCGGGCAGAGGAACTTGACCTTATCCAGCTTGCACCAAGGAGTCGAACCATTGACACCGTGTGTCATCGAACGGGAAACTGTATCGTACATAACGTTCAGACTGGAGTTACCATATACGATGATGTTCTCCTTCTTGACTTCCATCATGTCTGCCATAAGCTGACGACACTCTCCGATACCATCCAGATCTCCATAGTTTCTTGTATCATTTCCAAGCAAGGTACGCATATCAGATTTGCTATTAATCTCATCTAACATCTGCATGGAAAGTGCTAACTGGGCGAATCCAGGCTTTCCTCTTGCCATATTGAGGCTGAGGCCCTTTGCCTGTTCTTCCTTGTATTCCTCCATAAGAGCGGCTTTTAATGTCAATAACTCGTCTTTACTCATATCCTTGTATTTCTTCATTTCAGCTACCTTATACCTTTCACATTTATTTGCATCGTATAAATTATGCATTTAAACCGTCTGTTTACTATTCTATAGACATTTCCCGCAAAAAACAAGAGTTAAATTGATATTTTTCTATATTTTTTCTCTATATTCAAGGTATTTACTTTAGATTTTTATGTTATCTGCTATTTTCATGTGTTCATAACAGATTTTATATCCTCTCCATATAATCATTTATACCTTCCTGCAGCGACAAAACGCCCTGCCATATGGAATACATCCCATACAGCAGAGCGTTTATCTGTGGTTTATATGTTTTTATTTTGTATATAACAAATTCTTATTGGTTCCACTCAATCCGATTATTCCTCATAAGGAAGAACTGCTCCATCGTAAGTATCGTTGATGTATTTCTTCACATCGTCAGACTTCAATACATCTACCAATGCCTTAATCTTTGCACTGTCCTCGTTTCCTTCCTTCACTGCGATTACATTTACATATGTCTTAGCAGCTTCAGAATCACTCTTCTCATAAGCAAGGGCATCCTTTCCTACAGAGAAACCGGCAGCAAGTGCATAGTTACCATTCAATACGACAAATGCTGTCTCATCGACAACTCTGGCTACCTGTGCAGCCTCAAGCTCAACAATCTTTACATTATGTGGATTCTCAGCGATGTCATTGACCGTTGCATTGATACCTGCGCCTTCCTTCAATGTGATGATGCCATTATCCTGCAGAAGAAGCAATGCTCTTGCCTCGTTTGTTGTATCGTTTGGTACTGCGATAGAATCGCCGTCTGCAATCTCATCCAAGCTCTTCTTTGTTCCCGGATAGATACCGAATGGCTCATAGTGGATCTTACCTGCAACAGCAAGGTGTGTACCCTTTTCCTCATTGAAGCTTTCCAGATATGGTACATGCTGGAAGTAGTTGGCATCGAAGTCACCGCTTTCTACCACTTCGTTTGGCTTTACATAGTCATCAAAGACTGTTACCTGCAGATCATAGCCCTGCTCCTTGAGCTTATCCTTTGCATACTCCAGAATCTCAGCGTGTGGTGTTGCAGATGCTGCAACTGTAATTGTCTTATCGTCCTCGCCGCTCTTTCCGCAGCCTGTGAGTGCTCCTACCAAAAATGCACCTGTCAGTGTCAGTGCGAGTAATTTCTTAATTGATTTCTTCATAATTCATGTCCTCTCTTTCCTGTTTTTGTAATCATTGAAAACATTTATCCAATGATCCATTACTTTATATATAAGCAGAATTCGGTGTGCACATTCCGATTCCCGCATATATTGCAAATTATTTTCTACGATCCAGACGGTTTGCAACGAACATACCAACTGACTGAAATACCTGTACAATCACAATCAGTAACGCCACCGTAACAAGCATAATATCTGTCTGATACCGGTAATATCCGTAACGGACTGCGATATCTCCAAGTCCGCCACCGCCGACTGCACCTGCCATTGCGGAATATCCAAGGATCGTTCCGATTGCAATCGTTGCACCCGTGATCAGGGAAGTTCTTGCTTCAACAAGCAACACCTTGAAGATGATTCTGCTGTTGCTTGCGCCCATTGCCTTTGCTGCTTCGATGACTCCGTAATCGACTTCCTTCAACGAAGACTCAACCATTCTTGCGATAAATGGAATCGCCGCCGCTGTCAGTGGGACGATCGTTGCAGTCGAACCATAACTTTTTCCAAGCAACAATCTTGTAAATGGAATCAGCAGGATCAACAAGATCAAAAACGGTATGCTTCGCACGATGTTCGCGATTACATCCAGAATCTTATATATCACCTTATTTGGCTTCAATCCCTCTTTATCTGTGATACAGAGGAGAATTCCCATCGGCAGTCCAAATAAATATCCAAATACAGTTGAAACAACGGTCATGTATAACGTCTCAAGAATACCTGTTCCAATCATGGAACGAACCTGTTCTGTCCACATTAGAACGCACCTCCTGTCTTTGTCTCCGACAACTCTTCTAGCTCAAGTCCCCGGTCAATCAGATACTGTTCCATCGCTTTCACATTCGTGGAGCCATTTGGAATCTCCAATATCATCTCTCCCTTTGCCACGCCGCCAACATTCTTGGTTGCTGCTTTCAGGATGTTGATTGGCTCCTTAAATGTCAAGATCATATTTGCAATGACCGGTTCAAACGCGGAATTTTCTGTAAATACGATTCGTATCTTCGTTCCATCCTGAATCTGGTTTGCTGTCTGCTGATCGTCACCATCGGTATCTCCGCCATCGTCCTTTCTGAGCAGTTCTCTTGCCACCTCTGACTTTGGATGATTGAAGATCTCTACAGTACTTCCGTTCTCGACCACCTGTCCATCCTTCATAATTGCTACCCTGTTACAAATCTCCCGGACAACTGCCATCTGGTGTGTGATCACAACGATTGTGATACCAAACCTTTTATTGATATCCTTCAACAAAGCGAGAATCGAAGAAGTTGTCTGTGGGTCTAACGCACTCGTTGCCTCATCACACAGAAGAATCTGAGGATCGGAAGCTAAGGCTCTCGCAATCGCCACACGCTGTTTCTGCCCACCGGATAACTGAGATGGATACGCTTTGGCACGATCCTTCAGACCTACGATATCCAGAAGCTCATAAGCTTTCTTCTTTGCCTCTGCCTTCGACTTCCCCTGAATAAACAATGGGAAGCATACATTCTCCAATACCGACTTCTGCATCAACAAATTGAAATGCTGGAAGATCATGCCGATATGCTCCCGCTGCTTGCGAAGCTCTTTCTCGGAAAGCTTGCTCAGATCCTTATCCTGCACGATCACTGTTCCCTCAGTCGGAACTTCGATATGGTTGATGCATCGCACGAGTGTACTCTTTCCTGCACCGGACATACCGATGATACCATATATGTCTCCGGCTTCAATGTCGAGCGTCACATGCTTCAGCGCGTCAATCTCGCCGTCTTTTGTCTGAAATTTTTTGGATACATCTTGTATCTGGATGATTGCCATAGACGTACTTCCTTTCTCCCGCAGGTTTTATACCCTACTTTTCCTATCTGATATATTATTTATTTCTCTTTCATGGTTTCAGATTATAACGTGCTTCCTCTGTTATGTCAATACAGACAGCCATACATAAAAATGATTGTTTGTTATAATCTTTTCCTATATCAAAAAAGCTGCACCCATTACAGATACAGCTTCTTAATTAATTATAGAAAATATTCCTACTCCCGGTTATCCTTCAGGCTCTCGATCATATCCGCCCGCTTCACTTTCCGACCAAGCAACAACAGGGATACAACATAGCTTGCAACCAGCAAGACTGCGAATATTATGAATCCCTGCGGTTTGTAAACCGTTTCGATATAAGTATTGTAGGCACTGACGCTCACCTCAAAATTCATCCGGCACAATACCACACCGCCAACCGCACTCATCACAAATCCAATTGGAATCAAAATATGATATATATGAATGATCATCCGGTTAATTTCCTTGTCTTCATATCCAAGCACCTTCAGCATCGAGATGGACGATGCGTTCTCGTTGATCAGCATGTTCACCATCAGATAGATACTGATTACGATAATCACGGCAGCAAAGACAAGACTGATATTGATAAGCTGTTTCATACTAACCGTGATCTCATTGATCTGATCGGACAACGCCTGTTTTGACAAACAAGACAGATATTCGGATTCTTCAAGATCCAGCTTTTTGTCTGACATCAGCGCATTATAGCTTCCCTCTGGAACATCCATAAATGCACAGGCATCCGCCCAGTTTCCATACAGGATACTCTGACAGTCATTCTGTATCACATCATCAATCGTGACCGAGTATTCCTCCATCGTTGCCAGATTGTAGAACCGAAGTGTTTCCCCCTTCGTCACATTATAGAGCATGGACGCCATCGCCGATATGTAATGCTTTCCCTTCATCAGCGTCAGCTCCTCGCCCTGCGTGTTTTTCAGTCCCATATATGGATTATTATCCATACCCATATACAACATGTTTGTCTCGCTGCCTTCCACACCGAAATTTCCGATCATGATCGGAGTCGCATCGGTCACAGGCTCTGTGCGGATATCGGTCAGGAAATATTCGTACTCATAGCTTCCGACTTCATGCACGGACTTGTCACAGAAATTCTCCAGTGAATCCACGCATGCATAACAGAATATCATCAGGATTCCGCCAACCGCAACACCGAAAATTACGACCAGACTTCTTGACCAGTTTCCAATCAATGCCCGAAGCTTAAACTTCGTCGTGAATTTCAGCTTTGATTTCGCCATGCGCATCCGGTTATGCCGCTTCACGCCGCCATTTCCATGCAGAAGATCCACCGTCTTTAACCGAAGAACCCGAAGTGCCGCAAGCATCGCAACCAGCACATATGCAACGACCGGAATCAGGCACACATATATCATCTGCTGTATAGAAGAACTGTAATCAACCGGCAGCTTCTCTATCTTGTTGCCAAACATCATTTCTATCATTGCATCCCGAAGGGGAATTGCAGAGAGGCTTCCAAGCAACGCACCGCCAACGCCCGGAATCAGTCCAAATATTCCGTAATGCAGTGCCAGCCGTCCTTTGCCATAGCCAAGTGCGCTCAGCACTCCAATCTGTTTTGCTTCGGACTTGATCTTTCTACCGAGCACGATTGCGATTAAAAGCACGATGAACAGCACCATAACCGGCAGAATCATGCCTGTGTACATATCCAGTGTCTTGATCTCGTTTCTTGACGTCCGGATTCGCATATTGGACGTGGCTGCTATATATGAGAGAATGTAATAGTCCTCATGAACCGCCTTCCGAAATGCTTTCTCGTCGGAATTTTCTCCATAGATCACACTGTAATAGGTGTTTTTCTTTGCCGGCTCTATCTCCTCATATGCCGTCTTGCTGACAATCGCACAGCCAAATACATCGAACTGGAACATATTATCTGAATTATTTATATATGGAGATAAATAATCCGGGCGTGCCATCGAACCAACGATCGTATAACGTTTTCCACCAAGCTCAATCGTATCTCCGATCTCAAATCCCCGTAACGACATCATTCTCGGTGTCAGCAGGATTTCATCCCCCGCCTGCACGTCATTACCATCTAATACCTCATAGGTATCAATCTTCTCAGTAGGATCAAATACACGGATCGTATATTCCTCCGCAATATCACTTCCAACCCGCACATCACAGTCTGGATCATCCACATCAAAATCTGCGTATGATTGTTCTTCGATCGTCACATCATACTTTTCTGAAAGTGTCTGCTGTGCATCCTTGTCAATGCTCTGATATGTTGCAAACTGTGCATCCTCCACGTGTTTTTCCTCAAAAAATTTGTCCAGATAATCACCCTCGCCACGGCTGGCACCGCTACATGCAACATATAAAATAATCGCAACCGCTGTCAGGAGCATCACGCATATATAAAAGGATAGATTCTGTTTGATATTTCGTATGTATCTCTTATTTAATGTCATGTCGCCACCCCTTACAGCTCCAGCTTATCTGCCGGAATCTTCGTCTCATTTACTTTGTTTGCGACAACCTTGCCATCCTTGATCCGGATCACACCATCTGCCATACCCGCGATCATCTCATTGTGGGTGATGATTGCGACAGTCGTGCCAAACTGCGCATTGACCTTCTCCACGAACTTTAACACATTCTTAGATGTCTTGGAATCAAGTGCTCCGGTCAGCTCATCACACAGCAGAAGCTTCGGATTCTTGATGATCGCACGTGCGATTGCAACTCTCTGCTGCTGTCCACCGGAAAGTTCATTTGGAAAACGATCCTTATATTTCTCGATATCCACTGCCTGCATCACTTCGTCCAATGGCAATGGTTCTTTTGCGATGTCCGATACGACCTGTATATTTTCCTTCACTGTCAGGTCTGGAATCAGATTATAAAACTGGAATACAAATCCGACATCGGACCGGCGGTACTTCGTAAGCTCGCCTGATTTCAGTTTGGAAATCTCCTTTCCATCCACAGTGATACTTCCAGAATCGAGCGAATCCAGACCGCCAAGCATATTTAACATCGTACTTTTTCCGGAACCGGATGGTCCTAAGATCACATAGATCTTGCCCTGCTCTAAAGCAAGCTCCGTATCATCCAATGCGTGTACTTCCCTTTCTCCCTTTCCATAGCTTTTCTTTGCATGCTGCATCTGAATAAACATCTTATTTTCCTCCATATAATCTTCTATATTCCAATGGTGTATGTCCATATTTCCGCTTAAAAACAGTACCGAATTTGCTCTGGCTCTCATACCCGACTGCGAGTGCGATATCCGCAATCGAATCGGTTCCAGTCACAAGCTTTTTCGCCGCCTCCTGCATCCGGAGATTCTGCATATACCGTTTGACTGTGCTTCCATATACGATCTCAAAATATTTGTTCAGCGAAACGGTGCTGACCGGATAGTTCGCTTCAAGCTCTGTCATAGAGATATCCTCCGCCAGATTCTGCACGATACGGTCGTGGATCTCCTGCACGATCTTCCGCTGTCCCTTCGTCAGATAAAACTGTTGTTCTAACTTCGGAATCGCCTCCGTCTGAATCAGATTCAACACATACAGTGTAGAGATCAGATATGTACTTTTCTCACTCCTGCCATCCTGTATGTTCTCCGCCAAAACCTCGAAAGCTGCCTGGAGTCTGTCCGTACACCGTCCGATAAAGTAATCATCATTCCGGTCATACGCTTCCTGTATCAAGTCCAGATCGATTCCAAACCGCCGGAGCAATGCTTCATCCTCATCACTGATACCATCCAGCGTCATTATAATCTCTAATCCACCATAGGATTCATTATAGAAATTAAACTGCTTCCCGACCTGCTGGTGCCACTCGATACAGAATTCTCCCGGCTTCATATACGCATACCTGCCATCCTGTACCCGGATTTCTGCCTGTCCCCGGTTACAATAATGAATCACAGTGGTATTATCCATTGCCTGTGCCTGTTCATGTCCCGGCACCTGATCCATTCCTGCCATGTAGTATTCCAGAATCTCAATTCCCTCCAGCGGTGTGACAAAATTCATATACTCATCATCTTGTCCCATTTTTAAATGTGTTACCTCCCCGGACAGCTCCGATATTTCAATCTGCAATTTGTCTAAGAAGAAGGATAACATCTCTGGCGGAATTCCTCCTATCAGCGCTTCCAGATACTTACTCCGCTTAATAATTGCCTGTAATCTCTTATTCATATCTTGATTCTCTCCATATGCAACGTTTGTTTGTCACGACTAACTGTATCAAATCATAGCACGTTACAGCCTACTTTTCTATTCCAAATCTCTATTTTTATTCCATTTCTAAAATAAAATAAGACTGCACAATACTCATCTTTCTGAATATTGTGCAGTCTCATTCGTTTTCTTATATTGTCTTATTCTGATTCTATAAGCAAAATTACTTTGCGTCCAGAATCTCTCTTGCAATTTTTTGCTGTTCGTCCGTTGGAGGATCGATTCCTTCCAGCTTATAAGGGATTCCAAGGCGCTCCCACTCCTGAATTCCAAGCTTATGGTATGGCAATACCTCCACCCGGTCAACCGTCTTCAAAGTCTTGATAAACTCAGCCGTCTTCTTCAGATCTGCTTCGTCGGTTGTTATGCCCGGCACAAGGACATGTCGAATCCACATATGCTTTCCCTGATCGGAGAGATACTGTGCCAAGTCTAATATATTCTTATTCGAGAACCCTGTCAGCTCCCGGTGTTTGTCGTCCTCAATCTGCTTGATATCAAGCAGGAACAAATCAGTGAGTGCCATCAGTTCATTAAACTTCGAGAAGAAAGGCTCCTCTCTTGTAAATGGATTGCCCGCTGTATCAATCGTTGTGTGAATCCCCTGTGCTTTTGCAAGCTTGAAGAATTCGATCAAAAAGTCCATCTGCAGAAGTGCTTCGCCTCCGCTGACGGTTATTCCTCCGTCGCCCTTCCAATACGGCTTATAACGAAGTGCCTGCTTGAGCAGATCTTCCGGAGTTCTCGCTTCAACCTTGACGCCTTTATCTAGTAGCAGTTTTGTGTTCTCTTCAATTTTCTTTTCGAGTTCTTCTCGTTCTTTATCATCCGTTGTATCAGCATAGAGCTTTGTGTAATCGGTTACCAGATTCCACGTCTCCGGGTTATGACAGTACTTACAACGCATCTTACAGCCCTGCAAAAATACTACAAATCGGATACCTGGTCCATCTACGGCTCCAAAGCTTTCTGTTGAATGAATATAACCTAAAATCTGTTTCTTCTCCGGCATGTTCCACCTCTAACAATTTTATTTTTATAAAAAGTCCCGGAGATAGTATCTCCGGGACTCCAGTGAATTACTTATCTATCAAAAACATTTTTGACAAACTTCTAATTAAAGTGAGTCATGGAATGTTCTGTTGATAACATCGAGCTGCTGCTCACGTGTAAGAGAGATAAACTTAACAGCGTATCCAGATACACGGATTGTGAAGTTAGCGTACTCTGGCTTATCTGGGTTCTCCATAGCATCCAGGAGCTTATCCTTACCGAATACGTTTACGTTCAAGTGGTGAGCGCCCTGATCGAAGTAACCATCCATAGCGCTTACAAGCTTCTCAGCTCTCTCAGCCTCATCATGACCAAGTGCAGATGGGTTCATTGTCTGAGTATTTGAGATACCATCCAAAGACCACTCATAAGGAATCTTAGCAACTGAGTTCAGAGATGCAAGAAGTCCTGATGTCTCAGCACCGTAGCTTGGGTTAGCACCTGGAGCAAATGGTGTCCAAGCACGTCTACCATCTGGAAGGTTACCTGTGAACTTACCATATACTACGTTAGATGTGATTGTAAGGATAGATGTTGTAGGCTCTGAATTACGGTATGTGTGTCTCTTCTTGATGTCTGTAAGGAACTCATGAAGCAGCCATACACCGATATTATCTGCTCTGTCATCATCATTACCATACTTAGGGAACTCGCCTTCGATCTCGAAGTCTTCTGCAAGTCCTGTCTCTGCGTTACGGATAACCTTAACCTTAGCATACTTGATAGCTGAAAGGGAATCGATAACGTGTGAGAATCCGGCAATACCTGTAGCAAATGTACGACGTACATCTGTATCGATCAATGCCATCTCTGCTGATTCATAGTAGTACTTGTCATGCATGTACTGAATCAGGTTCAGGATATTTACATAAAGTCCTGCTAACCAGTCAAGCATCTGCTTGTACTTAGCAAGTACTTCATCATAGTCAAGGTACTCAGAAGTAATAGGAGCGTAGTCAGGGCCTACCTGCATTGGCTTACCTGTCTTCTTGTCAAGGAACTTCTCATCCTTACCACCGTTGATAGCGTACAGGAGACACTTAGCAAGGTTTGCACGAGCTCCGAAGAACTGCATCTCCTTACCTGTCTGTGTAGCAGATACACAACAGCAGATTGAGTAATCATCGCCCCAGATTGGCTTCATTACATCATCGTTCTCGTACTGGATTGAGCTTGTTCTTACAGAGATCTTAGCAGCATATGTCTTGAAGTTGTTAGGCAATGCTGAAGAGTAAAGTACTGTAAGGTTTGGCTCTGGAGCAGGTCCCATATCCTCAAGAGTATGAAGGAATCTGTAGTCGTTCTTTGTAACCATTGAACGTCCGTCCATACCAATACCACCGACTTCAAGTGTAGCCCATACAGGGTCACCTGAGAACAGCTCGTTGTATGACTTAATTCTTGCGAACTTAACCATACGAAGCTTCATTGTGAAGTGATCGATAAGCTCCTGAGCCTGAGCCTCTGTAAGCTTACCAGCCTTAATATCTCTCTCGATATAGATATCAAGGAATGTAGATACACGTCCTACGGACATAGCAGCACCATTCTGTGTCTTGATAGCTGCAAGGTATCCGAAGTATAACCACTGAACAGCTTCCTTCGCATTTGAAGCTGGCTTAGAAATATCATAGCCGTATGACTGAGCCATAACCTTCATCTCCTGAAGACGTCTGATCTGCTCTGTCAACTCTTCTCTCTGACGGATAACGTCATCATACATATTACCATCGCCGCAGTTAGCCTTATCTTCCTGCTTCCAAGCGATCAGCTGATCAATACCGTAAAGAGCAACTCTTCTGTAGTCACCAACGATACGTCCACGACCATAAGTATCTGGCAAACCTGTTACGATATGTGTATGACGAGCTGCCATCATCTCTGGTGTATAAGCATCAAATACTGCCTGGTTGTGTGTCTTATGATAATCTGTAAAGATCTTGTGGAAGTTCTCGTTTGGCTTGTATCCGTACATCTCGAGTGCTTCCTCAGCCATCTTGATACCACCATAAGGCATAAATGCTCTCTTAAGTGGCTCGTCTGTCTGAAGACCTACGATCTGCTCAAGATCCTTTGTCTCTGGATCAATGTAGCCAGGACCATATGCTGTAATGCTAGATACAACATCTGCATCCTCCTTCAATACACCACCATTGTCTCTCTCTGCCTTCTGAAGAGCCTGAAGCTTATCCCAGAGCTTGTTCGTAGCATCTGTTGGTCCTGCAAGGAAGCTCTCGTCTCCATCATAAGGTGTGTAGTTGTTCTGGATGAAGTCTCTTACGTTGCACTCTTCCTTCCAGAGTCTACCTGTGAATGATTCCCATTCCTGGTTCTGTAACATAATAGTTTCTCCTTTCAAATTATTTATATTATGTTTTATATTAGATGTAATATAAACTCTGACTGTATTATACAAAATGTTTCAAATAAAATCAATAATCCTTATTGTTTTTATTGTTTTTCTTTTCGTACATCAACTGTCTATCCGCTCGATTTTAAATACATTCAGTGTATCCACATCCGGACATGCAAAAACAGCGGTACCGTTCTCCTGTCCCGGTATCTCGCCGCCATACCGGAGGATATCCACGTATGGGAATGCAACGTGCATTGCCATCGGACACAGCTTCCCCCGCTCCGTATCAAAATCATAGGAATCACCGATCTTATGACCTCTGTGACATCCCTTTTCACCCTTCTGATCAATCAGTGTGATCCGAATCCTCGGTCTTGCCATCAGTCAAGCACCTCCAAACAGGTTTCAAGCGGAATCCCCTTATATTTATCTACATTATCCGCATTTACCCTAATCATGATCTTCACGGCATCCATCGTCTCTGCGGTTGCAGTCTGCAGATCTTTACCGCTCATAAGCTTTCCGATAAATACAGCCGAGAAGATATCTCCGGTTCCCGGGAAACGTACCGGAATCTCTTCGAAATCAACCTTAAAATATTCTTCCTTCTTGTGGTCGTATCCGACAACCGATCTGCAGTCTGTGCCCGCGATCTTCGCACTTGTGATTACAATTGATTTCGCACCAAATGCACGAAGCTTGTCGATCATCGCATGATATTCTTCCTCTGTCACACCATCTTCCTTATATGGAAGCCCAGTCAGATATGCCGCCTCGGTATAGTTCGGTACGATGTAGTCCGCAACCGAAATCAGCTTGCGCATCAAATGAATCGTCTCCTCTGTAATTCCGTTATAGAGCTTTCCCTCATCTCCCATAATCGGATCTGTGAAGATCGTTACACCTTTTTCCGCCCGTGCCTTACAGAACTTAGTCACAAGCTCCGTCTGCTCCTTTGACACGATAAATCCGGTTGAGATCGCATCGAATTCAAATCCCAGCTGTTCCCAGACAGCGATCGCATTTTTCATGTAACCGGTTGTATCCAGGATGTCGAACTTACCGTAATCAAGCGTGTTCGATACGATTGCCGTTGGCAGATTAAATACCTCATATTTCATATGGGAAAGCACCGGAATCATCGCGGATAACGCAACCTTTCCATAGCCAGCCATGTCGTTGATCAAAAGTAATTTCTTGCTCATTTTGTGTCTCCTTTTTCTAACCTTTATGCCAATTGTCTTTCATCATAGCATATTTTCTGTCAGAAAAAAACACAAAAAACATTAACTGATTTTCTTCCATTTCATGGATGAAAGCAATGGTTTGTAGTACATGCGGCTTGCAATGACCGCCTCTCCGTTATCCATCATAATCTTCCCTCGGCTGCCTGAAATCGAAGCAATACTTGAGATTCTGTCTGTATTTACAAGCATAGATTTGGATGCCCGGGTAAAATCATACGCATTTACCTTCTCTTCAATCTGGTAAAGGCGATTCTTTATCTCATAAATTTCCTGTTCCGTATAGGCAAACACTTTCTCTCCTACTGCCTCAAAATACAGGATTTCATCCGTTGAAATCCGATATAATTCTCTATGTTCTCCATATCCTGTGATTTTGTTTGCATCGCCCATTTCTTTCACCCGTCTTTATCCTTTCTTCTATCCGTGGAAATCTCCCGTCTTCCAATTCACTGCCACATATGGCACGATCTTCCCGTCGATTTTCACATAGACCTGATAGACATCATTTCCGATATATTCGTAATGATCCGGCACCACTCCATACTCCTCATACAGCGTCTTCTCGAACGCTTCCTTCCACGAATCATCGGATGGCTCGCCTTCCTGTGACTGAGATTCTGTTGTCTGGGATTCTGTTGCCGCCGGTTCCGTCTTCCCTGTATTCGAACCTTCTGACTGTAATGTGCTGTCCGGGGTATTGCTCTCCGTAACAGATTCGGTCGCAGTTTCATTTTCGGTGGTTGTCGTAACCTCCGTTGCTGCTTCCGTCGTAGTCACCATCTCGCTGCTCACCTGGATGATATCGGTTGTGTTATTTTCACTCACATTGCTGCATCCCGCCAAAGTCACTACCATTGCCGTACATAATATCCATGCTTTCTTTCTCATAGTTCTTTCCTTCTTTCGGTTGTATTATAACGATTGATATAAAAAGAAAATAGGCTCTTTTTCTATCTAAATGTGTCAATTCTTCAGATATCTTCCGATTTTCTTTTTATAACCTGCATCATACATCCGGCATGCATCATTTCTGCATCATTCTTGTTACAGATTTATATCTTTTACAAAAAATCTCTGCGATACTGCGACGGTGTACTCCCCTCCGTCTTCTTGAATACCTTGGTAAACACCCGGTAATCGGCATAGCCGCACCGATCAGAAATCTCCGCAACGGATAACTGTGTCGAGACGAGCAGCTTCTTCGCACACTCCATACGGATTGTCGTCAGATAAGCAAGGAAATTCACACCGATCTCATTCTTGAAGAGCTGGCTGATATACTGTGCGCTCAGATGAAATGTTTCCGCAAGTACATTCAGGCTGATTTCTTCTGCCAGATGCTCCTGCATATACCGTACAATTCCAACAATCGTTGACGCTTCACTGCCGGGTGTCACATCCTTCGTCTGCTTCTCGAATATCGATATCTTCAAATGATCGATCGTGTTCCCGAACTCCTCATAGTCGACCGGTTTCAGGATGTAGTCCGTAATCTGCAGCCGCAATGCTTCCCTGCAATAAGAAAAATCATCGTATCCCGATACAACGATAAATGCCATATCCGGATATTTCAGGCGGCTGGTCTGGATGACCTTCAGGCCGTTCATAATCGGGATATTGATATCCATGATTACAATATCCGGCACCATGCTGTCGATCACCCCAAGCGCCTCGACACCATCCGCTGCCTCACCCACGACTTCACAGTCATGTGCGCCCCAGTCAAATAATTTCTTGAATCCCTCACGTATCATAATCTCATCGTCGACTAATACGACGCGCAACTTTCTCATGATGCTTCCTCCTTCCAAACCGGCAATAGCAACCGCGCTGTCACGCCCCCTGCGCTGTTTTCCTCATAGGATAGTCCATATTTTCTGCCGCACAGATATTTGATCCGTTTCTGCACATTCAGGATCCCGATACTGTTTCCATCCAGCTTCGCCTCCTGCTTGTTGTAGTGCAGTAACATCTTATCAATCTGTGCTTTCATACCCTCTTCAAATCCGCTGCCACTGTCTTTGATGCGGATCTCCATATCTGCGCCTGCGCGTTTTACGGATATCTCGATTTCGCCCCGGTATCCGCGGTTCTTCATTCCATGCAGCAGACTGTTCTCCACCAGCGGCTGTAAGATAAAGTTCGGTACCTGCACTGCCCCTAAATCCGGATCGATATCATAATCGCAGAAGAGCTCCGGATACCGGTAGCACATCAGCTCCATATATGCTTCCACAAGTTCGAGCTCATCATCAAGCGTGACCATCGAACGGTCGACCTTGACGCTCAGCCGGAAGAAATCCACAAGCCGCATCAGAAGCTTTGCAACCTTCTTATCTCCGTCCAACTCCGCCTGAATCCGAATCGTATCAAGCGTATTATACAAGAAATGCGGATTCACCTGACTTTTCAGATAGAGCATCGACATCTTCTGTTCCGTAAGCTCCGCACGCAGCGCATCCGGATTCTCCAAGGTCAGATAGAATGCGAGCGTCATAAGCGTGATTCCCATTCCACTGATCAGCCATGTATGGTGCAATCCCTGTAGGAAGCAGATTGTGAACTCAAATATAAGTGCCATTCCGATGGCGAATTTCTTCTTATTGTCCATCCGCTTCCAGTTTGCAAGCAGCAGCCATGAGCAAAGTATGAGATACACTGCCACACTGACATAGCTTACATATGCATAAAGTCCCGCCGAATAATTTCCATCCGGTGTCTCGATGTAAGTAATCGGAAGCGTCATCGCCCCGACTTCCGAAATCGCCAGAAATATCCGTGCCGGCAGATCGAGTGTCCGCTTCTTCCCGGTCTCTTCCTCCACCAGTATCGCAATATACTGATAGAAAAAGAACAACACCAATGCCATCGTACCGACAAACAGCCGGTGTAAAACATCGTTCAGCACAAGCGGTACCTGAGCAAGATGGTTTACCGTATAGATCGTCGCCGCATCAAACATCAGATGCACGATCACCACGATCAAAAGTGCCGAAAATGTCTTATGTAACGCGGTCTGTCTCCGCCTTGCCGAGAAATAGATTCCCGCCACAAACGCCAGAATCAGTATCAGCGCAATCTCCATTCGAATCATAGATTATTCTCCTTCGCGTTTTTGCTCATTTACAGGAAAGTCACCGGACACCGCCCGGTGACTTCACACGTGTAAACACGTTTCCTGTATCGCACAATTAACTACTATTATTTTCACATAATATTATATCGGATAATAGGGGATTTTTATAGGGGAATGTGTCGATTTTATAGGTTGTAATACCTTGTGTAACGTGTGAATTTTCTGTGATATTTTTCTTTCCCTTATTTACAGCATATGCTTTTCCATGATATGGTAATTGTGTTGTCGAGAATCGTTGTTCTGGCGTAGTTCGGTAACAGTCTATTTATTTTTATCATTTCAAATATCTATTTACTTATTTTGTTACCCGTTTACTTTTGAATTCAGACAAACATTTTACTGTTTTACAAAATTCACACATTTTCATGCCTTGTTATGATATACTTAGGAGGAATATATTGAGTACAAATCAAAACTATATCCATTGGCATACAGCCTTTCAGGCTGCAGCCGAATTGGAACTACGGGAAAATATCGAAGAGTTAACGTTTGAGCCAGAGCATTATCTGAGTAAAGAACCGTTGCGCATTGATCTATTGATTCTGCATTTGAAGGATCATACAACGCATCTGCATAATGAGATTGGAAAAATTATGCGGAAACATAATATCATCGAGTACAAAGGTCCCGGTGACCAGTTATCCATTGACACATTGCACAAAGTACTTGGTTATGCCTGCCTGTACAAATCCTTTGGAGACACCGTGGACGCCATATCCACGCATGATATCACGGTGTCACTCTTCCGGGAAGCATATCCACGAGAACTATTCAAAAAACTCAAGGAGGATACACAAAGCCATGAGATCAAAGAAGAATATCCCGGAATTTATTACATATCCGGTTTTCTGTTTCCTTTGCAGATTGTTGTACTACGCAGACTAGATCCAGTATTACACAGCATATTTTGTGTATTATCCAAAGAGGCTGAAACCTCAACAATTCAGGAGTTCCTCAAAAGTACAAAAGGGATGACATCCAAACGTGATATGAATAATATCAATGCTATATTGCAAGTAAGTTATGCGGCGAATCGAACTATATATCAGGAAATCAGAAGGGAGAAATTAGCTATGTGTGAAGCATTAAGAGATTTATTTCAAGATGAATTGGAAGAACAATATCTGGCAGGTGAACAGCAAGGCATAGTAGTCACTATCAAAAATATGTACAAAAATAACTTTACCATAGACCAGATCGCATTAGCTTCTGGAAAAAGCACGGATGAAATTGAAAACATATTAGGCATAACAGAATAATTCGATTTGCAGTCAACAAAAAGAAAGGTCTATCCAATTTTTCTCGGATAAACCTTTCTTTTTTATATCTTATCTAATTATATCCCTAAAACAAAAACCGCAGCCATCCAAGCAGATACCGTACAACAAATACTCTACGGCGGCGTTTCGGTGTGAGTGCGATTGGCTCCACATGATAAGGATTCGCATACTGTCCGTCGGCAAGCACCTGTCTTGCGCCCTGTTCATATTTCATCATGGCTGATTCCAACTGGGCGTTGATCTCCTTACTTCGAATTACGAGCATCAGTTCTGTGTCCAAATAGACACTGCGCATATCCATATTGAACGAACCAATGATGGATATATCATCGTCGATCAGAATGCTCTTTCCATGATACGAATATCCGCCCTCATACTCCCAGATTGTAACACCGGTACTGCTGATTTTGTCCCGGTTTTTCTGGTAATCTGCGGAACCAAACGGGTTGCCGTTATTCGCGACAGAGTTTGTCATAACCGTAAATTCCGGTACATTTGCAGCTACATCTGACCAGGTGTCATACATCATATCATTGCAGATGATGTACGGTGTGTGGATCTTTACACGCTTCTTCGCCTGCTTCATCAGGACACCCATCTCATACCATGCTGTCGGCTCCTTCGCCCCGGTATGGATTGGATTCGAGATCAACATGATTTTGTCAGTTACAACCGTATCTTTCTCATTGTCCGTGTCTGTGATTGTATCTTTCCGTGCATCGTAATAAGTGACAAATGCCGTCTGCACATCTTCCTTTGCCTGCTTAACAGATTTCCGGTCGGCAAGCTTTTCTTTGTCATGGAAATATTTACAATCCTTCTGACTCCAGATCGTCTCAAAATAAGCAAGCAACCGGTTCACGGAGCTATCCGCCTGCGGATTCTCGCAGACGACCAGCACATCGCGGTCGTAATTCTTATGTCCCGGGAACTCACCAAGGAAATAATTATATGTATTTCGTCCGCCAAGGATGTATGTTTTCCCATCTGCGATCAGATATTTGTCATGCATGCGCCCCATCATCTCCCAAGGTTTTAATGGGTTCGCACGGTTATACACCTTGATCTCAATATTCGGATGGGACGACATCGCATAGAAATATGCATTTCCTTCCATCGCCGTCCAACTCTCGAATCCATCTACTAAGATACGGATGTGCACATTCCGCTCCGCTGCCCGAAGCAAAGCACCCATCATGATCTGTCCGCTGTCATCATCATGAAATGCGAACGTAGATAAGATGATTTCTTCCTTCGCCTGTTCGATCAGGCGGACACGCTGCAACAACGCATCCCCATTTTCCTCGATAATACGGGCGCGCTCTTCGACCGATGCATCCGTATAAATATCTTCGGGATGCAGGCTCTGCTTCGTCTCTTCCGAGAGCGCCGGCTGCTTCTTGTATGCAGCAAATATTCCAATCATTTCATATAGCAGAATGATCACGATTGCGCCAACGACGCAACCGATCACTCTAAGCACTCGATGTTTCCTCATTGATTATCTGTTTTTCGCCTTTGTCTTGATCTCTTCCTCAATCTTCGCAACAAATTCATCCAGACCAACAACAGTTGTATCTGCCTGACCATGCAATCTGTAAGATACGGTGTTATTTTCAACCTCGTTGAAGCCAAGAACCAGAAGATATGGAACCTTCTCCACCTGACCTTCACGCATACGGTAGCCAAGTTTCTCTGCTCTGTCGTCTAATTCTACACGGACATTCTTCGCATCCAGCGCATCCACAACCTTGTGTGCATATGCCATCAACTCTTCGTTGTCTGTCTTAACCGGCATAACCTTTACCTGAACTGGTGCTAACCAGGTTGGAAGGTTACCCTTTGTCTCCTCCAGAATGTATGCCATGAAACGATCCAGAGAACCGAGGATTGCTCTGTGCAATACAACCGGTGTCTTCTTCTCGCCATCTTTGTCAATATAAGTAAGCTGGAACCTCGCAGGCAGACAGAAGTCAAGCTGGCAGGTAGAAAGTGTATATTCATTTCCGACGGCCGGCTTTACATTTACATCAAGCTTTGGTCCGTAGAATGCTGCCTCACCGATTTCCTCTGTATACTCGATGCCAAGGTCATTCAATACCTTACGAAGTGCATCCTCGGCTGTGTTCCACATCTCATCATCATCGTGGTATTTTACCTTGTTCTCCGGGTCACGCAAAGACAGCACGCAACGATAATCTGTGATACCGAAATCCTTGTATGTGCTGAAGATCAGGTCTACAACCTTTGAGAACTCATCCTCGATCTGCTCCGGTGTCACGAACAAATGCGCATCGTTCTGACAGAAATGTCTGCCTCGCTCGATACCCTTCAAAGTACCACTCGCCTCGAAACGGAAGTCATGTGCGATCTCACCAATACGGATTGGGAGGTCTTTATAAGAATGCATACGGTTTGCATAAATCATCATATGATGTGGGCAGTTCATCGGACGAAGAACGAAAGACTCACCCTCTACGTCCATGGCCGGGAACATATTTTCCTTGTAGTGATCCCAGTGACCGGATGTCTTGTACAGATTCACCGTACCAACACATGGTGTCATAACGTGCAGATAGCCAAGCTTGCGCTCCTTCTCCTTGATGTAGTTTTCAAGCTCCTGCCAGATCGTATAGCCCTTTGGAAGGAACATCGGAAGTCCACGTCCAACGAGATCGTCTACCATGAACAGCTGCATATCCTTACCGATCTTTCTGTGGTCTCTCTCCTTTGCCTCTTCAAGAAGCTTTAAGTGTGCCTCCAGTTCTTCCGGTGTCGGGAAGCAGACGCCATAGATTCTTTGCAATACCTTGTTGTTGCTGTCGCCCTTCCAGTAAGCGCCGGAATGACGGAGCAGCTTGAAGTTACGGCAGAGCTTTACATTGTCTACGTGTGGTCCACGGCAGAGGTCTGTAAAGTCGCCCTGCTCATAGCAGGAAATCGTTCCATCTTCCAGATTAGAGATCAGATCCAGCTTGTACTCATCATCCTTGAACATCTCCAGAGCCTCTTCCTTGGAAATCTCTTTACGGATGATCTTCTTGCCTGACTTTGCAACCTTCTTCATTTCCTTCTCGATGGCTGCGATATCCTCATCGCGGATTACGTCATCGCCGAGGTCTACGTCATAGTAGAAACCTTCTGCAACAACCGGTCCTACCCAGAACTTTGCCTGTGGGTACAGGTGCTTGATTGCCTGCGCCATTAAGTGGGCACAGGAGTGGTTCAATGTTTTTAACTGTTCGTCTTCTTTGAAGTTTACCATTTTCGTTCTCCTTTTTCTTATTGCGAAACATATCCACTCTACGAGAGTCTCATATGAATACTAATTCTACGCAGACACGCTCTCGCTCGGTTCATCACGCAGTGGTACTAAATTCACGACAAACAAGTTTGCCGTTCATTAAGTACCAGCGTGCTTCAACGGTCTGCTTTAGAATTACTATTCATATGCTCCTCAATCCATCTTATTGAATGTTTCGCATACTACCAAAAAAGCACCTTGAGATACAATGCCTTAACCTTGTATCTAAGGGTGCTTTCACACGGTTCCACCTTAGTGTTTCACTTCATTTGGCTTTAACGCATGCCTTACGGTGACGCTTCAACAACCGATCATCCGGTCATCTTCTACGCACAGCTCGGGAATGGTTTTCATACATTTCTTCCATAAACGGCTTCCAGCTTATGTCGTTCTCTCTGGATGGTGTCCATGCACTACTCTTTCCGTCAACGCTTTTTCCTATATACATGGGTATTATACCACAGGATTTTTGTTTGACAACCCGATTTTTGAATAAATTTAGATTCTCCGGTTCATACTTTCGTAAGAATCTATTTTCAAAGGAGTACAATCATGTCAGAAATGTTTTGTTTTCAATGTCAGCAGACCGCAGGCAACAAAGCCTGTGTGACAACCGGTGTCTGCGGCAAACAGCCAGAAACCTCTAATCTGCAAGACGAGCTCGTATGCGAGCTGATCCAGCTGGCTGAGGCAGCTACGAAGGAGCAGAATTTCACGTCCGAATCCTGCCGTCTGATCATCGACGGACTTTTCACAACCTTGACCAATGTGAATTTTGATAACGATGCGATCCGGGATTTTATCCATCGTGTCATTGCGGAGCGGGAACGCATCGGTTCCACACCTGTTCCGGTTATCTCTCTGTGGGATGGTACAAACGATATCGTATCGCTTCGCTCCACCCTGCTCTTCGGACTGAAGGGTATGTCCGCCTACGCGCATCACGCCCGCAACTTAAGCTATGAGAACGAGGACGTCAACCGATGGTTTTACAAGGGCTTATGCGAGGTCAATCGGGAACACACTGTGGAAGAATGGATTGCCCTGATCATGGAATTTGGGCAGGTTAATTTCAAATGTATGGAATTGCTTGACACAGCAAATACAAAATCCTTCGGCACTCCGGAACCGCGACGCGTACACACCGACATCCGGAAGGGACCATTTATCGTCGTGTCCGGTCATGACCTAAAAGATATGGCAGAACTGCTCGCACAGACAGAAGGAACCGGTATCAATGTCTACACACACTGCGAGATGCTTCCGGCACATGGCTATCCGGAGCTTGCGAAATATAAGCATCTTGCCGGGAATTTCGGAACCAGCTGGCAGAGTCAGCAGACGGAATTCGAGAATATCCCTGCCCCTGTGCTTTTCACAACAAACTGTCTGATGCCGCCGCGTCCAAGCTACGCTGACCGCATTTACACGACATCCGTTGTCGGTTATGCCGGAATGAAGCACATCACCGGAGATAAAGACGGACACAAGGATTTCAGCGAATTGATTGCACATGCCAAACGCTTAGGCGGTTATGAACACGACCACAGCATGAGCGGTATTAACGGCGGTCATATTGTAACGACCGGTTTTGCACATGGTGCAGTTTTATCCCACGCAGACAAAATCATAGCCGCCATCAAGAGTGGTGCGATCAAACACATCTTTCTTGTCGGCGGCTGTGACGGTGCCCATCCGGGACGAAATTATTATACGGAATTTGTAAAGCAGACACCAATGGATTCCCTCGTCCTGACACTCGCCTGCGGTAAATACCGTTTTAACGATATCGACCTTGGGGAGATCGACGGGATTCCACGTATCTTAGACATGGGGCAATGCAACGATTCTTACAGTGCCATCAAGGTTGCCCTCGCACTTGCAGATGCATTTTCGTGCAGCATCAACGAGCTTCCGCTTACCCTCGTCTTATCGTGGTACGAACAGAAGGCTGTCTGCATCCTGCTCACCCTGCTTTCCCTCGGTGTCAAAAAGATATACCTTGGCCCGACGCTCCCGGCATTCATGTCCGAGACCGTTGTCAAGTTCTTAGTTGATACCTACCAGCTCCAGCCACTTACGGCGCCGGAGCAGGATATGGATACGATTTTCGGCAGAGGTTAGATTGCCGGATTACTCTACCCCTTTTAATACTTCGATCATGTCAAGCTTCTTGATCCGCTTTGCGAACAGGAAGCTGACAAGAACGGAGATGATCAACACAAAGATACCGGATAAAATATAATCCATCGCCGGAACCTTCAGCATATAGTCGTAGTTTTCCCCGTTGCTGTTTATCATCGCATTTAATGTCAGATTTCCGAGCGGTGCGCCAAGCAGGATGCCGATGATCGACAGCCAGAAATTCTGTCTGGAAAGCATGCCTCGTATCTTCGCGGACTGCATGCCAAGCACCTTCAATGTCGCAAACTCCTTGATGCGCTCGTTAAAGGAGAGCGAACCAGAATTATACAATACCGTTACGACCAGCACGGCAGAAAACAGGATCATGGCGAAGATCATAATACTCATAACCTCCATGCCCTTCTCATATGCTTCCTTCATCTCGGTCTGGCTGTTCACACCGCTGACATAAGAAAGTGTCTTCTTACTCTCAGCATCCTTGTTGTCTGTCATAAGCAGTGTCGGTGTATAGGCTGCTCCGGTCTTCTCGAAATCTTCCTTCAAAAACGCGATTCCCTGTGTATCAGAGTTTCGATAGATCGCCCCAACTTTTGCTTCATACCATGTATTTTTGCTGTACAGATGCCAGTAAATCGTGTCGCCGACATGAATCTTCATTGTCTCAGAAAGCTTGCGGCTGACACTGACAGTCCCCGGCTTGATCGATGTGATATGGTTGTCAAGGTCGAGAATATTGTACAGTCCTTTCCCCTCGATCACGGTGATCGTCTGTTTCTTCTTCTCATCCGTCGTTGGATTCTGCACCTTGGATACTTCGATCTGGTCGATCATCACCAGTTCTCCACCAAGCTCCTCCTGCATCGCATTTACCTCGGAGATCGATGCGTCGGCAGAAAGCTTCACTTGATATTCAGATATGGTTGATTTGCCAAACATCATATCTTCCATCTGCGGCACAAGCTCATTACAGCCTACACCATATAACATCAGAAGCATACCAACTGCAGTTCCGATGATCGACATGAAGGCACGCAGCTTTGAACGTGAGACATCGCGCAGATTGTACTGTGCCTGGAACGAAAGCTTGTTCCAGAACGGCAGCTTCTCGAACAGGCACCGTTTGACCTGCTTGGGTGGTGCCGGGCGAAGTGCTTCTGCCGGACGGATCTTCAGAAGCTTCTTGCAGCTTAAGAAATCTGCCAGCACACATGCGGCTACGATTGCCACTCCGACAACCAGATAGATCGGATGGAAGATCGAATGCAACCCCGGTACAATATAATATTCCGCAAACAGGCTGATCAGCCACGGACATGACCAGAATACACCCATAAGGATTCCGGCAATCACACCAAACAGGGAAATAAATAAGCTGAAGCTTAAATAATGGAACAGAATCTTTCCTTTCTTCATACCAAGGGCGTTCATCGTTCCGATCTCCGTCCGCTGCTTGTCAACCATACGCTTCATGGACGTTGCAATAACAAGAATTGCAATACCAACGAAGATAATCATAAAAGAATACGAAAATGTCTGGTGCTGGTCAAGCTCACTGTCAAGTCTTGCCAGTCCCGGTACTGATTTGCGGTCAATCATTGCTGAATATCTGTGATTGATTGCATCGGCAATCTCGTCCTCGTGTGCAAGTGCCTTTCCGTCGGTCGTCTTAATGACCATCTGTGTGTACGGCATCATCTTCGTAAGCTTCTCATCACTCATCTTCTCGACCAGCGTCAGAAGCATATCCTGCGACAGATCATCCACGCTCATACCGTATTCATCCAGCTTATCGAACACTGCCTGATAGGTATCTGCGTGCTTCTTGATATCTGCCGCCGTAATCTTTTCCTGTTTGATCAGGTGCGTCACATACTCCCGAACCGGAAATGCATCGTACGACATATATGCCATCGTGATGTTCTCCAGAAACATATCCGCATCCCCGTCCGCCTGCCGGAACTCATATTCCACAGACTCGACCAGACCACGGATCGTCTTCGTAAATGTCACACCATTGTATTCAATCGTAAATGCATCGCCGACATGCAGATCCCGTTTTTCGGCAAATGCATTTGCTATCCATACACCGTCTGTATCATCCGGGTTAAAATCCTCACCCTCGATCAGATACGGTGTATTCACTTCATTTTCTTTCATTAAGAACAGATCAACCTGTGCGCCATCCTGCTTCGGTGCACTCGCTGTCACCTGCATCCGCAGCTGTGCCTGCTCCACAAAATCCAGATTTCTTACCGCTTTCAGATCGTCACTTGTAAAGCCTTCTCCGTACATCCAGATATCCGAGAGGTTACATGCATCGTGGTATTTGCTTCGCGCCACATTCTGGGATACGACATGTCCCTCCATCGTGATGAATAGCATCATGGCAATGGCTGCAAGCAAAAATACAGAGAAGAATGGTCCAAAGTTCGCTTTGAACTCACGCAGCATCTTTCGAAATAGCATTACCACTCCACCTCCTCAACTGCAAGCGGGTGTTCGTTCGTGATCACTTCACGGATCTTTCCGTTCTTCATACGGATGACCTTGTCTGCACACTGTGCGATATCCGCGTTGTGCGTAACTAAGATGACAGTGTTCTTTCCCTCGCGGCTCTGCTTCTGCAAGAGCGATAAAACGATCACACCCGTCTCAGAATCAAGTGCACCGGTCGGCTCATCGCCAAGGATGATACGTGGCTTCTTGGAAAGCGCACGCGCAATCGATACACGCTGCTGTTCGCCGCCGGATAACTGAGATGGAAATTTATCCTTATGATTGGCAAGTCCAACCGCCGCAAGCATCTCGTCCGGATCCGCAGCATCTTTCACAATGCTTTTGGTAAGAGCAACATTCTCCCGTACCGTCAGGCTTGGGATCAGATTATAAAACTGAAAGATAAATCCAATCTTGCGTGCACGGAAATCTGACAATTGCTTATCGTTCATCGCCGATACTTCCTCACTATCGATCAGAACCTTACCCGATGTCGGCAGATCCATGCCGCCAAGCATATTTAACACGGTGGATTTTCCGGCACCGGACTGACCGAGAATGACTACAAACTCGCCTTCCTCGATCGTAAAGCTCACATGGTTGTTGGCATACTGCAGTGCCTCGCCCTCTCCATAGGTTTTTACGACATCCTGAAATTCAACAATCGTCTTTTTCCCTGTGTCACTCATACATGTATCCTCCATCTCTTTTTATTCTTTTACTACGCCAAAAATCGGCGACAGTTAGCATTTGCTAACCACCGCCGATTATAGCACCATTTTTGATACATGAAAAGTTATTCATATGATAATGTTTATCAGGATTTAGAAAAATCCACTTCCTTTACAGCCTGACACTTACCTCAAATACCGCATCCTCCACGTTCAGCTCCAGCTTTCCCCGATGCAGCTTCACGATCTCATTTACAATGGATAGTCCCAGCCCATGTCCGCCTGTCCGTTTCCGGTCTTCCTCCTTGGCATATGGTTTTAGAAGCTTCTTCGCGTCCTCCGTCGTAAGGGAGCCCATGTAAGTATTTCGGATCTGATATGTACCATTTCCAATGTTGATCTCAATCTGTCTGTCTTCTTCTCCGTGCAGGATAGCATTCTGCAGCAGATTGTCTACCATCTGCCGGAGCATCGCCTCATTTCCGCGCATCTGCCCCTCGCCTGTCACGGAAATATGCTGTCCCTGTGCCTCCGCAAGCTCCTTGTATTTCCCAATCAATGCGTTCGTCTGTGCACGCATATCGACCTCTGTCTTTCTGCCAACCCTGCCTGTCTGGCTAAGCTTCGAGAATCCAAGTGACTGCTCGATCATACGATTCATGTCCGCGATATTTTTCAGCATTTCCTCTGCGTAATATTCCCGTTTTTCCGTATGTACATTTTCTTTCAGATTCTCTGCCATACCGGAAAGGATCATCAATGGACTTTTCAGGTCATGTGCCATCGCATTTGTCAGATTTCTCTGATAGTCTTCGAGTTCATACCGTGCCCGAAGCCGCACGTAGGTAAACCGCGCCCATAGGAAGCTGATGATCAGGATTGCAAGGAACAGGCAGATTACAAGCTTCTGTACAAAGCCACAATTTGCCTGAAAGAAATCATAGTTATACGCGAACACAACCGTATATTCCGGATTTCCATTACTTTGATCACCGATTTCTATCACATTATATTGCGCATATGTCTTGGCGAAGTATCCCCGTTCCGCTGTCACACCGGCACCTTTTAGCTGCTTGTCATCCTTGTAATCATCATACACATCGTATGCAAACTGCAGAAGCTCCGAAATCTCCGCCGACCGCATTCCAAGAACCGGGTACCAGCGTGTTCCCTCTCTCGTCCATCTGTCATAGGTCTCCTGTACCATTTTCATGCCTTCTACATGTTCCGGTGTAAAATCATAGGTTTTTACCACTTTCCCTTGCTCTAAACAAGAAACGGTACTGAAATAAAACTGTCGTTTCTCTTCATCTACATAAAAATCTCCGAATTCCATCCGTTCTCCATTTTCAAAGTTCCCATAGAGAAAATAGTCGTTATAATCCTGAAGAAATTCATCCGACAGCTCCTGTGCACATGTATAATAAGACTGATATAGATTCACTGTATGATCGTTCTCGTCTCCTACCGGTTCATACCGGTCACAGTACAGATAAAACCGTGGACTGCTGTCGGTTAGAAGCTCTCCATTTTCATTATAGATCGCCGCTGCCGCTGCAGATACGCCATACGCGCCCATCAATCTGCTCGGAATCATACGGTACATATACGCGCCCATCTGATCATCGAACTCTTTTCCGGACTTCATTCCCATCGCAGTCAGTTCTTCATACCGCCTCTGGACGTAAGTCTGAATAATTTCCTGACTTTGATCCATCTCAAATTCCGCATTATCCTCCGTATCCTGCACCACGGTCCTAAAATACCATGCACCACCCATACCAAGAATCAGAAGCACAAGGACAAACCGCTCCAGCCACACCTGCCAGAACTTCTTCCGCTTCAGATACCGGTAGTTCTTCCGGCCTTGCCGCGCATCTCTTCGCTGCCCACGCTTTTGCCTGCGGATTGCACGCTTTTTTCTATTTGCTTCAAAATCCGGTAATATCGTAAACTTCATATGCATCCCTCCATTTTCTTATCTTCGTTTAATTTTCCTGAACACACATCAGATAAAATACCAACTATAATTTTTCTGTTTTCACACATGGCTACGCATCCGATATTTTATACCCCCTGCCTACCACCGTCTGAATCCGCTTTCCTTCTTCACCAAGCGCATTCCGCAGCTTCTTGATCTGGTTATCCACCACACGGTCAACGCCAATGTAATCATATCCCCAGATGTGATTTAGCAGGGCATCCCTCGACCATACAACATTTTTATGTTCCAGCAGGAACCGCAGAATCTCATACTGCTTGTTCTGCAGTTTTATTTCCTCGTCTTTCACAAACACCTGACAGCGCTCTTTATCCAGACGGATTCCCCCGCAGGTAAGTACCATTTTCTGATTCTCTTTTTGAGTACGCCGGAGAATCGCCAGCATCTTCACATAGAGTGTCGCCAGCGAAAATGGTTTCACGATATAATCGTCGCAGCCAAGTCCGTAGCCCCAGAGAATATCCTCCTCGCTTCCCTTTGCGGTCAGAAAGACGATCGGAACCATATTCTTTTTTCGTATCATCCTGCAGAGAGTAAACCCATCGGTATCCGGAAGCATCACATCGAGCAGGATCAGGTCAAAGTTCTGGCGTTCGAGTGCGCCCTCACAGGCTTTTCCGTCCTCGGCGAGTGTCAGGCGCATCGTATCTTTTCCCTTCTCGTCGATGTAGTCGGCGATGACCTCCCGTATGGATTTGTCGTCCTCCACTAAAAGTATCTGGTACATAAGTTCTCCCCTTTTTCTAATTGGCATTGGCTCTACATATATTTCAATTTGGTTTCATGGATATATACAATGTATTGTAGCTAAGAAGTTCTAAATGTTCTGATTTACATATTCACACCATCCGCCACCGCCGCCAATTCGCCATCCATGGCTCAGTGGCGGCTTGTTTGAACATCGTGTTCAAACATGGCTGATATAATTACAGAACATTAAGAACTTCTAAGCTCCATACATATCGTATATATCCATAAAACAAATATGAAATATATGATATCGTAAATAGCCAATTTCATAGTTATTTTTTTCTTTATCATACACATACCATGTGTCTTCTATATATATTTTAGCAAAAAAATACACCGACATCTTATTTTTCGATGTCGATGTATTTTTTCTAAAATTATAATTACGACAACACCTTCGACAGGAATTCTTTGAGTCTCGGATTCTTTGGATTGCCGAAGAACTCTTCCGGTGTGCCGGACTCCAAGATCTGACCGTCGTCGATGAATAAGACTTTGTTTGCAACTTCCTTTGCAAATCCCATCTCGTGGGTAACGATGATCATCGTCATGCCTTCCTTCGCAACTGCCTTCATCAAGTCCAATACCTCGCCTACCATCTCCGGATCAAGCGCAGAGGTTGGCTCATCGAACAGGATCACATCCGGATTCATTGCAAGTGCACGCACGATTGCCACACGCTGCTTCTGTCCGCCGGAAAGTGTAGACGGATATACATCTGCCTTGTCTAACAGTCCGATTCTCTTAAGCAGATCTTCTGCTTTTTCTTTCGCTTCCGCTACGATCTTTGCCTTGGTCGTTGTAATTGCGATCTTCTCCTGTTTTTCCTTGCGGAACAGGTTTGTAAGTGGAAGGAACCGGTTGTGGCGTTTCGCCTTCTTCAGATCCTGACACTGTACATAGACCGGTGCAAGCATGATGTTCTGGATGACTGTCTTGTTGTTGTAAAGATTAAAATGCTGGAACACCATTCCCATACGGCGGCGGTGGATATTAATATCAACCTTCGGGTCTGCGATATCGACACCATTGAAGATGATCTGTCCGCCTGTTGGATCTTCCATACAGTTCAGGCAACGCAAAAATGTACTCTTACCGGAACCGGAAGGACCGATGACAACCATAATGTCACCCTTGTCCACAGTGACGTTGATGCCTTTCAAGACTTCATTGTCACCAAAATGTTTTTCAAGATCAATGACTTCTATCACTCTTTCTCAGGCTCCTTTCCATCATTTTAATTCCAAAGCTTATAAGCAGTACAAGTACGATGTAGATGATTGCCATAACCAGATATGGAATCATGAACTCGTAGCTGTTGCTTCCGATAAAGTTGAATGCCACATACAGATCTGAGGCACCGACAAAGCTGACTACGGAAGTTTCCTTGATCAACGATATAAATTCATTTCCAAGTGTTGGCAGGATATTCTTGACTGCCTGCGGAATGACTATCTTGCGCATGGTTGTCGCAAAGCTCAAGCCCATCGCACGTCCACCTTCCATCTGTCCCGGATCTACGGAGAGGATACCGCTTCGCATGATCTCGGAGATGTATGCACCACTGTTTAAGCCAAATACCATAATGGATACCTGTACACCTGTCATATGTGCATCCATCAGAGGCAGCAATACATAATAAAATACCAACAGCTGTACAACCATAGGAGTTCCACGGAACAATCCGACGTAAAACCGGCAGATGGCATCTAAAACACGCGGCAGACGCTTATACTTCGGAATCACACGTACTGTCGCGATCAATGTACCGATCACAACACCGATAATGAGACCGATGATGGCAATCACCAGCGTATTCTTCAAACCCTCTAATACTTTTACATACCCACGGTTATTGATGAATATTTCTATGAATTTGTCTATTTTAGTTCCTATATCTCCCATGAAATATCCTTTCATTCCTTAAATTACTGCATCTTATTGATAGATGATGTAATGCTCTCAGCAGGAGCGGAATCAATGATTACGTAATTGATGTTTCCATTTAACAGATCCTGTACTGCAAGGGAACCATTCTTGTAACCCTTAGACTCCATCTTCAGTCCCGGGAATCCCCAATCATCATCACCTTCACAGTAGAACTGACCGGTTGTACCGTTCTGGAAACCGATCTTTAAATCGGAGCCCTTTGCCTCAAGAATCTTGTTTACGTCATCGGCTGTCTTGCAATCATCGAACTCTGTATCTGTAGACAATGTGATAAGCTTCTGTGATGCGCTGTAATATGGATCAGAGAATGCTACATACTCCTCACGGTCCGGCTTGATTGTAAGGCCCGCCATGGCAACGTCACACTTGTGCTGGCCAACAGAGAGACATACGGCATCGAAATCCATGTTCTGGATTACAAGCTCCTTGCCAAGCTTATCTGCAAGTGCCTTTGCGATCTCCATATCTATACCAACATAGTTCTCACCATCCATGTACTCAAATGGCTCGAATGCTGCGTTTGTTGCTACTACTAACTGATCCTTGCTCTCGTCATAAGCAGCAGACTTCACAGGTACCGGAGTACCATCACCAAAATAACGGTTGCAGATCTCGTCAAATGTTCCGTCAGACTTCATATCTGCAACGAACTGATTTACTTCCTTTAATAAATCCGGCTGATCCTTATCTACGCCGAACGCATACTGCTCGTCAGTCAGATCTACTTCGATAACCTTGGCAGTTTTCTTTGCAGAATCGCTCTTTCCACCACATCCTGTCAGTGCTGCCATGCACATAACTGCGGACAATGTAATTGCTACTAACTTCTTAAGTTTCATAATATTTTACTTCCTTTCTTCACATTTACGATTTAATATAGCATTCTGCAGCAAAAAATGCAACGAAAGATGCGTTTTTTTTGCAATACAATACATTTTTATGTATAAAAAGCTTATTTTTTCTAATTTTATGCATAACTGGCATTGACCTTACAATTGTTGTAGGGTTTAATATAGGATGCGGGGTTGAAAAAGACTTCGTAGGAGGCTTTATTTACTATGGAAAAAAATCTGACAACCGGAAGCGTATTCAAGACGATTTTATATTTTGCGCTTCCATATCTTTTTTCTTATTTTTTACAGACATTATATGGTATGGCGGATCTGTTCATCATCGGACAGTTCAACGGAACCGAAAGTACGACCGCTGTTGCAAACGGCAGTCAGGTCATGCACATGCTTACCGTCATGATCGTCGGTCTGGCGATGGGATCTACCGTCATGATCGGGCGTGCCGTCGGTGCCAGACATAAGGATGAAATTGCAAAAACAGTTGGGAACTCCGTAACCTTATTCATGGGACTTTCCATCATATTGACGATTGTTCTGTTGCTGCTTGTAAGACCGATCGTGTTACTGATTCAGACACCGGCCGAAGCAATCGCGGGTTCGATCCGGTACCTGACAATCTGCTTTATCGGAATTCCGTTTATTACAGCTTATAATATCATTGCTTCCATCTTCCGTGGTATGGGCGACTCGAAAAGTCCGATGTATTTTATCGCGATTGCCTGCGCAGCAAATATCGCGCTCGACTATGTATTTATGGGAGTTCTCCATCTGGGCGCTGCCGGAGCCGCACTTGGCACGACACTCGCTCAGACACTGAGTGTCATGATCTCTTTGCTCATGACAAAGAAAAAGAAGCTTGGCATCAAGCTTTGCAAACAGGATTTCATCCCAAGCCGTGCTGTGCTCGGCGAGATCTTAAAAATCGGTATTCCGGTTGCGATTCAGGATGGCTGTATCCAGATCGCATTTATCATTATCACGGTTATCGCAAACAGCCGTGGCTTAAATGATGCCGCTGCCGTCGGTATCGTCGAGAAGGTAATCAGTGCCCTCTTCATCGTGCCATCTTCGATGCTTGCAACCGTCTCTGCACTTGCCGCACAAAATATCGGTGCCGGCAAGCATAACCGTGCATCAAAGACATTGAAATACGCCATCCTGATTACATTTACCTATGGGATAATCGTTGCAATCATCGGGGAACTGATTACTGCAGGTATCGTCAGTATCTTCACGAAGGACGCCACGGTTGTTGTGCTTGGTTCACAATACCTGCGTGGCTATATCGTCGACTGTGCATTAGCCGGTATCCATTTCTGCTTCAGCGGATACTTCTGTGCTTATGGCAAATCCTACATCGGATTTATCCACAATATGATTGCGATCATCTGCCTGCGTGTACCGGGTTCGTATCTCGCCTCGAAGTTCTTCGCAGATACCCTGTTCCCGATGGGGCTTGCGGCGCCTGCCGGATCCATGCTTTCGGTTATTATCTGCGTAGGTGCATTTGTATGGATGAAGAAACACGGGCGCCTTGGAGACAGTCAGATACAAGATGCATCCTAGTACATATACAGTCCCGCAGAGACATGCTGCGTTTCGATTAACGATCGTCAAATGCACCGCATAATGCGTGTATTTTCCTCGTTGCCATAAAAAATCCGGAGAATTCATTTACATGAACGCTCCGGATTTTTGTTTTAAGATTTTTATTTTGTTAGAAACTCATCTTCACATCCTGACGCTTTGCTTCCTCTGCCTCGAAGAATGGTTTCTTTACCGCATGCATGTTGTTCGCTACAATGCTGCTCGGGAATACAACGAGCTTCGTATTGTACGTGTTGACATTCGCATTGTACAATCTGCGGGCTGCCTGCAAATGTTCTTCCACATCTGCAATCGTTTTCTGCAGCTCCATGAAGTTGTTGCTGGATTTTAACTCCGGATAATTCTCAGCGAGAATGTTGATATCCTTCGTAAGCTGTTCCATCTTCTGATTGGCTTCATTCTTCTCTGCCATCGTCATGCCGCTTCGAAGCTTGACAAGCTCGGTCAGAACTGTCTTCTCATGTGCCTGATATCCCTTTACGACATCGAGCATCTTCGTAAGCACATCGTAACGCTTCGTGAGTGCCACATCGATTCCGGACTCTGCTTCCTCCACCTTAAGCTGTGACCGCTTGATTCCATTCGATGTTGATATGTACCAGATCATGATACAGACCAAAAGTACAATAATCACTGTAATAATCGCTTCCATAATTGTTCTCCTCTCTTTTTCATAGAAATTTAGGCGTTTGATTATAAAAATGCTACTGTGCATCTCCAATCCGCAGCCGGTGTATGATATCCATAATCACAGCACAATCATTTTTAATCTTATTGATTTCATCCACATAGACAAATGGCTTCTTGATATCACCATCAAATGCATTTCCTGTCGTATTGACTGCCACATATAGCTTGTTACCCAGATACCGCAGGGCTACATTTCCCGCACGCCGGTACAGGTCTGTCACACATTCCATCGTCTGTGGAGTAAGCACATAAAACGCATCGACCGGATAGGTTGCCAACACCTTAAACTCCCGGTTGAACGCTTCGCCCTCCAGCTTCACATTCTCGTGATGAAATCCATTCAGATTTCCATAATACTGGAAATTCTTCGACCGGATTCCTACGGAACGTATATCGGATTTCTGCAAATCAAACACGAATACCCGTCCTTTGAAATACGTCGTTGTATGCCGGTTCTTTCCGCTTCCCGTCACATTCTTGATCGTGACATCCGCCTGATCAAAGGAGACACCTTCATAGGATCCGTGGATCAGATCTTCGGAATCAAAACGGTTTCCAAGCTTCAACAGTCCCATCTGCTCGACATTCTGTCTCGTAAATCCGCACTCCCAGTTCACCTGAACATCAGAGAATGTCTTGTTCAATATTGAAACAACAAATGCATTCTTGTAGAGCATCTGATATTCCTTGTTGATCTTCGACATCCTGCCGGATGCATAAATGGTTCCAACGGGTACCGCAAACATCAATACCGCAACTACTGTGCCCGCCATCGCCCCCATTCCCGGTGCCCCTATATAGGCTATCACCAGCAATACAACCGGAGCTGCGAATAAATACATCGCCTGTCTGTACTTCTTATGCAAACCATCGAGCTGGTTCACAATCTGCATCGTATCCACGCGTTCACCCCCTCTGTTAAGTTAAATTGAGTGTAACATGAATCTACAAAAATAGCTATATATTTTACAATTATTTAACTAATTTGACTTTCCTCGTCCTCCACCGTCACGAAAATCGGCTCGTGGTGCATCGCCGGAAGCAGCACATGTAACAGATCGACCATCTTCAGGCGCAGACTGCTCGTATTGATACATGGATGACAACCCACATATTCATCCTGCACCAGATCCTTGTCCATCAGAAGCTGTACGTGATTTTCCTTATCGTTCATCAGTCCAAGCACGCTCACAGAACCCGGTGTGATATCCAAGTATTCCTCCATATAAGCATCCTTCGCGAAGGATAGTCTGGCTACGCCAAGCTGCTTCGAGATATCTTTCGTCTTAAACTTCTTATGTCCCGGCAGCATCAGCAGATAAAAGTTCGTCTCCTGCCGGTTGCACAAAAACAAATTCTTGCAGATTGTCGCCTCCAATGCCTTATCAATTTCCTCGCAGACTTCCATCGTCATCGCTGCCTCGTGATCGATCCGCTCATACCATACATGGTTCGCATCCAAAAAATCATAAGTTCGTATTTCCTTTTCCAGCCTGCCTGATTCATCGGCTGGTCTGCCTGATTGTCGTGTCATAATCGTTCCTCTTTTCGTATTATCTAACGGAACTGTACCATATTTCGCTAAATTTGAAAACATACTTTCTATAAAAAAGACACCCGCAAATGCGGATGCCTTCCAACACCATTTCTCCTGAATTTCTATATAATTACTTCTTTGTTACAATCGCAACGACTGCAAGTATCGCGTTGATCAGGCACCAGCCTGCCCAGATTGCAAGATCTGAGAAACTTCCGAAGCTGGTAAATCCTACCAGTGCAGCCAGACCGAACAGAACGATCAAAGCAATATTTCCGCCCTTTTTCTCAGCGTTTCTCGTTGCAACCGATACGATTCCACCCGCAAGCATCAGAATTGCTACCAATACGCCTGCGGAGCCGGATGTCTCGCCATTTGCTTCGAGCGAATTGGCAACGCCCGCTGCACATGACTGAAATGTTACGATGACGAATAAAATCATGGATAAAATGCCGGACACTAATTTCCAAGTTTTCATGAACCTCTTCCTCCTTTTCTTGTGGTATTACCCCCGCGCATTGCCCGGTGGCAGTTTCTCGAAAACATCCTAACGATTCTCTTCGTTTACGACATTTTCTTCTCTTGTATCCCCACAAGTATTATCCCATAAATTATCCGGCCTCGTTGCCCCCGTAGCAGTGGCAAATTTATCCTCTAATCCTGCACTCCGCTTGTCCGAAGCGGCTGCAAGCCTTTTTGATTGAGCAGATCATTTACGTCCAGGATGCTTCCCGGCCGCTCATTGAACGCGATTATCAGGAGTGCATCTCTCGGGACCTTCGCATATAATTCCGGCATCTCGTATTTTTTAAGTGCACGCTGCGTCTCCGCCAGACTGAATTTCGCCGCATAGCAGATCCGCAGGATCACATCTCTCTGCCGCGTACGCTTCTCCCCGGACAGCAGCTTATAGCCATACCGCTCCGGAATATCTGCCTGCAGGAACACATACTGCTGGGTGAGCTTCTTTTCCTGCAACAGATTCTTCACATAGATAGAAAATGCTTCCGAATTATCGCTTACACTTTCTTTATTCTCCGCGCAATATTTCTCAAAGTCCGAGAGATGTGTCTTCCCTAAGACCTCATTTAATTCCTTTGTATTTTTCTCCTTCATTTCATCCTCCAATCTGTTATAATAAAACCATCAAATTACCAAAACTGTATCAAACAACCCGGATAATTGATTGACGAAGTATAATCAGTACCCCTGCTCTATAGAAAGGATATACGCATATGGATCTCGATCAGCATCTCGCTATTTCGTATTATAAACCAATAGCCGCCATAAATGAACCGCATCATGTATACTTAGTCCAGCATCAGGAGACAAAAAAGATTGCCGTCAAAAAAGTGCTTGATGTCTACAACCTCGCCGTCTATGCCGAGTTATACCGCAATCCTGTTGCAGGTATACCGCAGATCATAAACTATTACGAAGAAGCAGGACAGCTTACTGTCATCGAAGAATATATATCCGGAACATCCCTGCAGGATAAGATCAGCCATACAGACATAGCTCCAAGCGATATGCTTCAATATATGCTTGACCTGTGTACGATTCTTGAACAGCTGCATCTGCATAATCCGGCTATCATCCACCGGGATGTGAAACCATCGAATGTTATCATCACCAGTTATAACCGAGCCGTGCTGCTCGACTTCAACGCTGCCAAATACCATACAGCAGCGAAAGATTCTGATACAATCCTGCTTGGTACACAGGGCTATGCCGCCCCGGAACAATACGGATTTGGACAATCCTCCCCGCAGACAGATATTTATTCTATGGGGATTCTTCTGAAGGAAATGGCGGAAGCATCGCATTGTCAGAATCCATATATTGATGCTATTACTGCCAAATGTACACAGATGAACCCGGCGGAACGGTATCAAAGCATCGGAGAATTACGTCAGGCGTTGTTGGCAAATGGGGGAATCTTTCCTTATACCCATACCGGTCAAGCCTCCACCGGAGATTTATCCGGTTCATCTTCCAAGCATTCAAATGCTCAAACACAGAACGATCCCGATACTTCCGCAAAACATATGCAATTTGCCCCTCCCGGTTTCCGTTCCAAAACACCTTGGAAGATGGCGGTTGCACTGCTTACCTATATATTCCTAACATGGTTTTGCTTATCCATGAAAGCAAACAATACTTTCGGAGCTGCACTGTGGGTGGAGCGTGTATTTGCACTCATTATGATGCTTTTTATCGTGGCGTCAATCTTCGACTATCTCCATGTGCGAAAGCTCATGCCTCTGTGTCAACACGAGAAAAAAGCGCTGCGTATATTCGGTGTGGTTGTGTTAGACATCCTCGTTGTGTTCGGATTGATCGTCGTCATGGCGATCGTGCAATCATTCTGTCCAAATTCATAATATAGAATAACATGTTTTGAACATAAAAAATGCCACCATTATGGTGGTATTTTTATTTTTGTGTTTTATTATTTATTTTTCTTTTTTGTCATACATATATCTAAAAAAAGAAGTTCACGCAGGAATTTCGATAGTTCACGCAATATTCCCCCATTCCCGTAACAAATATTGTATACTGCTAGCAGATTTCAACGGCACCCAGCATCACACATCCCACGAAATCAAAAAGACCGAAACTGTCGCATATTCTCCCCTCTTCTCCAAGGTCAAACGCGGGTTCCCGCTCCGCCTGTTCCCCAGGCTTCGTCGCGTGCAGTTTCGGAATTAACAACATCTATTTTGTTTCTTTCATCTATGTTACATTTCTGAATTTTCATAATACATTGCCGCCGGCTCCGGACAGGAACCGACGGCAATTCTTTTTACCACACGGAAAATACAATTCCTGCAAGCGGCGACAGTACGATCATAATCACGGAAAATGTAAAAGATTCCATTGATATCAGCGTTGCCCGCTGCTCAGACGGAAACATTTCCTGTAAGATAGCATCTGTGCGAACCTGAAGTGCATCATCACTGCATGCCGCTACAAATCCACCCAGCGTCATAAGTACTGCGGAGCCTGTATGCTCTATCAGAACGCCACATAAAACGAGCACAGACGTTACCGCAAACACCCCGCGATACCGTAAGTTCTTACACCGCAAGATCAGCTTGGCTCCAAGGATTCCTCCCATCTCCATGATGAAAAGAGAGCTTCCTAGTGCCGAATCCGGCATACCTGTCTGCGGCAGCTTTGCCTGCAAGAAAAACAGCAATACAATATCAACCGCGCCGACAAAGGAATTACATGTCATCAGAAACACTGCCCGCTTCGCCTCTTTTAGAAAGCGCAGACTCTCCACAAAACATACCCTGGTTTCCTTCCATACCGACTGCAACACCTCCTGTTTTCGATCTGTACCTGTGTGATCCAAACGAATCTCTCGTAGCGACAACAACACACCAATCTGAATGCAAGTTACCAGAACATCCGATGCATACGCAATCTTATATCCGACAAAAAGTGCAAAACCCGCACACAATGTAGAAATACCATTGCAAAGCCGATACAGAATCAACTGATTGGATGCGTAACGCTCATATCGTGCCTCTTCGCCTACCAGTTTTAACGAATCATAAGCAAGCGCATCCCCAGATCCTGAAGAAAAATTATAGCTGACTGCGAAACACGCAATTGCCGCACACACCATCGTCAGATTCTTTGAACAAATCATGCAGATGCTTCCGATCACACGCATAATACTGCTCACCACCAGCATCTGCTTTCGACCAAATACATCCGCTAAAACCCCCGATGGTATCTCAAACGTCAAACTGAAAATATGAAACACCGTTTCTGCAATTCCGATTTCGACCAGACTGTATCCTCGCGCTGCAAGAATTGCGATCCACGCGCCCGTCAGTGACAGATTGCCTAAGATGGACGCCGTGTACAACTTCGATATTTGTTTTTTTATTTTAAACATAAAAAATCTCCTTAACTTATATTTGATCGTTAAGGAGATAATGTACCTTGATTTACATAGAATGGTTCTGATGAATCAGACTTTATTCCTGAAAAAAGGCGCACTATCCCCGTAAGGAGCGAAAATGTAACCTTTTTTCAATTGCAATGTCGTCATCTTCCAGAACATCGATTTCTTCCTCTTCTTTGTATTAATTTCATTCTATGTTACATAACAGAATCTGTCAAGGAATTTTTACACCATTTCGTCTATGCACCATTTCGTCTATGTATGAACCATTTCATCTATGTATTTTTATACCATTTCATCTATGAGCGTGATTGCCTCTTGAATCATCTTATCACAGTGTTCTTTCTTGTTGCCACCCTTCGCCGCATTTGCACGAAGCAGATCCACACAGTTCACCATGCCATCATGATTCTCCGCAATCTTCCTGCGGAATTCATTTACCTTCGCCGGATTCTCAACACCCTTGGCACCAAGCACCATCAAACCACCTGTGATTGCGCCACAGACACCGCCACATTTCATACCACCGCCAAAATTACAGCCAAGTCCTGCCGCCATTTCTTCTGAAATCCCCATATCCTCTGCATAACACCGCATAATCGTCTGGGAACAGTTGCTTACCATCGGAGTTTCGTTTCGAAGCTCCATCGCTTTCTCTATATGTTTATTCATCGCAAACCTCCATATTTAACACACTTGCATGTCTCCTATCTCTCATCAACAACCTGAAAAATGTAAAATTTCAAATAATAACTTTCATCCGCCGCCCACAAAATCGGATGATCCGGTGCCTGCTGCCGGAATTCCACCTGACGAAGACGCTTGTGCACGCTGTTTGCTGCCTGACCGATTACCTTCGTGAACAATTCCTGCGTCATGAAATGGGAGCAGGAGCAGGTTGCAAAATACCCACCGTTTTTCACAAGCTGCAAGCCTTTCCGGTTGATCTCACGATAGCCTTTGATTGCATTCTTGGTTGCTTCGCGTGACTTGGTAAACGCCGGCGGGTCTAAGATTACGACATCAAACTGCTCACCTGCTTCAGCAAGCTTTGGAAGCTCGTCCAATACATTTGCCTCTTTAAAATGTACAGTCCTCTCCAGATGATTGAGCTTTGCATTTTCTCTTGCTTGCTCCACAGCAAACTCTGAAATATCAAGTCCTAACACATCACTCGCCCCGGCATAGCCACAATTTAATGCAAAGGTTCCCATGTGTGTAAAGCAGTCAAGCACTCGCAATGGTGTCTCCTGCACGCCTCTGGTCAGACCTTTGATCAGTCTCTGCATCGCAAGCCGGTTGTATTTCTGGTCAAGGAAGAATCCTGTCTTCTGTCCATTTGCCACATCGACCTTATAGTGCACGCCATTCTCCACAATCTCAACAACCGGCTCAAACTCCGCACCGATGCATCCTTTATATGGAGCAAGTCCTTCCTTCTTACGCACCTTTGCGTCACTGCGCTCGTATATGCCGCGGATCCTGACACCATCCTGCGCCATAATCTCTTTCAGCAAATCCACAATCTGTTCCTTATATAAATCAATACCAAGTGCGAGGGATTCCACCACCAACACATCCGAGAACCGATCAATTACGAGTCCCGGCAGGAAATCCGCTTCCCCGAAGATTACACGACAGCAGGTAAGATCATCGCCCTGCATCACAGCTTTTCTGTATTCCCATGCATTCTTTACCCGCATACGGAGAAATGCTTCGTTGATGTCCTGCTCTGCGTCTCGGGTCAGCATCCGCACAGTAATTTTTGATTTCCGGTTGATGAATCCTCGTCCCATCGGATATCCATCGAAATCACGCACGATGACAATATCACCATCTTCCACACTGCCCATCACACTCTCTATCTCATTGTCGAAGATCCACAGTCCACCTGCCTTGATGGTACGACCTTCTCCCTTTCGTAAATTCACGACTGCTTTCGGTTCCACTTGTATTTCCTCCTGATATGAGCCATTTTCTTTTTCTTTTCTATGGTATCACAGAGTGATTTGTTTCTCAATCCATACTTTCTTTTTCTCTCACTCTTCCCATTGGAGTAATTTCCCGTTTCCGAGCTTTTCTCCCCAACCTGCTTGCTTCCCTGACTCTTCCTATTGGAGTAATTTCCTGATTCTGGACTTTTTTACCCAACTAGCCCCACAAATGAGAAAATTTCCCAACATCTCAAAAATTTGCGCAAATAGTTTGTTTTAACTAACTTTTTGCGTTATAATAACCACGGCAATTAACCAAATACATAAAACATCCATCAAATCAAGCGAAAATACGCTTGACAAACCTGTATTACACGTTTATTTTATATATGAACATATATTCATATGTTTGTGTGTGATCAAAAAAGGTTAATGTATTTTGGAGTTTTAATAGTCAGGAAACTACATAATAATTGAGAATCGTGCTTTATTTTATTTACACTGCATATAAACACGAATTCTTAAGCAGACCGTTGAAATACATCGGTACTTAATAAGCTGTGACAGCAATCTAGTGCTGTTGCAGTGAATTTAGTACCGCTATGTATTGAACCGAGCGAAAGCGCGTCTGCGTAGAATCGTGCTTTATATGTAGTACATACATAAAATACGGATTCTCAATTATTATGGATATTTCCGATTTAAAAGGAGGAAAATCATGTTCTTACAAATCAACAATCTTGAAAAGTTCTACGGTGAAAAAGACAACCGTGTCCAAGTCTTAAAAGGACTTTCTACCGGTATCGAGAAAGGCGAGATCTGCGTCCTGCTCGGGCCATCCGGTTCCGGTAAGTCTACCCTGTTGAACATCATCGGCGGCATCGAAAGCTATGATAAGGGAGAGATCATCATCAACGGTTCTGCCATGTCTGCCATGAACGAAAAGCAGATGACTCTCTACCGACGTGAACACTTAGGTTACGTATTCCAGTTCTATAACCTGATTCCGAACCTGACAGTCAAGGAGAATATCGAGGTCGGTGCTTACCTCGGAAGCAACCCACTTGATGTCGACGACCTGCTTCATACACTTGGTCTGTGGGAGCATAAGGATAAGATTCCAAGCCAGCTTTCCGGCGGTCAGCAGCAGCGAACCTCCATTGGTCGTGCCATCGTCAAGAATCCGGATCTTTTGCTCTGCGATGAGCCAACCGGTGCCCTTGATTACAATACCTCCAAGGATATTCTGAAATTGATTGAAGATGTCAACCGGAAATATGGAAATACCATCATCATCGTTACACACAACGATGCCATCAAACTCATGGCAGACCGTGTGATCAAGCTCCGCGACGGAATGATCCGGAAAGAATATACAAACGAAGCAAAGACACCGGCGATGGAATTAGATTGGTAGGTGAATGCATATGGCTGATAAAACAATCAAAAATCCACTACGCAAACGTATCCTTCGGGATATCAGGAAAGAAAAAGGAAAATACATATCCATCTTTTTGTTTCTGACATTTATGATTGCAATCGTCAGTGGTATGCTGGTTACTTCCCTGAGCATGATGCACACCTATGACGATGGTATCGAGACATATAAATTGGAGGATGGACATTTCTCTACAAACAGCGAAATCTCTGTCGCTGATCTGCAGAAAATCGCAGACCAGGCAGATTCAGGCACAGAAAAAGCAACCATCTACAAACAGTACTTCTATAATTTTGATTACACCTTTGATGGTAACAGCAATTATTCCATCCGTCTCTACGAAAACCGTGAGGCGTTGAATACATATTCGGTCTTTGAAGGGCACGCACCGGAGAAGGACGGAGAACTTGCCATCGACCGTCTCTTTGCAGAAAACAACAATCTCAAAATCGGTGACACCCTCACCTTTGACGGAAAGGATTTAACAATCTGCGGAACAGTTGCTGTCCCGGATTATAGCTGTCTGTTCGAGAAAAACTCTGATTCGATGTTCAGCGCAACAACATTTACCATGGGGTTTGTCACGGCAGATTATTTCAAGGAATTCTCCGAAAGCAAGCTTACCTACAGCTTTGCTTATCGTTTCTCGGACAGAAGTCTTGATGACCGGGCTTCTTATGACGCAAGCACAGACCTGATGAACACATTGTCCGAACAGCTCGCTCCACAGGGAAATTATCTGACCGATTTCCTGATGCGGCAGAACAATAAAGCGATCACATTTACAAGGGAAGATATGGATGGCGATACAAACAGCACGGTCATGATGCTCTATATCATGATAGCACTGCTTGCATTCATCTTCGCACTTATGACTTTCAGCACGATTGAAGCAGAAGCCGGTGCCATCGGAACCCTGCGAGCTTCCGGATATACAAAAGGCGAAATTATCCGGCATTACATGGCTGCCCCAACGTACGTGTTCCTTGCGGCCGCAGTGATCGGAAATATCGGTGGCTATACTTGTTTCCGCAAATTCTTGGAGGACATGTATTACCATTCCTACTCTCTGCCTGTATTCAAGGTTGTCTGGAATGCAAACGCCTTTCTGCTTACGACTGTGATTCCGATTGTGATTCTGTTAGTGATCAACTACCTTGCGCTTCGATCAATGCTTGGATTGTCACCGCTTAACTTCCTGCGGCACGACCTGTCAAAACGTAAGAAAAAGCATGTGACAAAGCTTCCGGACTTCAAGTTTCTGACAAGATTCCGGATTCGTACAATCCTGCAGAACCGCTCCAACTATATCACGATGGCGATTGGTATCCTGATGGCAAATATCCTGTTTATCTTCTCTGCCAGCATGCTTCCAATCTTAAATGACCAGACAGACAATGTACTGAACCACCTGATTGCAAACTATCAATATACACTCAAAGCACCGGTAGAGCTTGACGATTCATCTGCTGAAAAATACTGTCTGTCTACGCTTGCGGACGATGACGGAAAAGAAGTGCTTGTATATGGAATCGCAGACAATTCAAAGTATCTGACACAGGTTTCTATGCCTGTGGAAAAAGGTGATATAATCATCTCAAAATCGTTCATGAAACTGAACGATTATAAAGTGGGCGATACGATTAAAATAGCGGAAAAATATGGTGATAAAGAATATTCTTTCCGGATTGCCGGCAGCTTTAATTATCCGGCGGCCTTCTCCGTATTTATGAGCATTGATAATTACAATGACACATTCGGGAAGGATGCGGATTATTTCACAGGATATTTCTCTGACAAAGCACTGGATGATTTAGATGACAGTTTCATCTACAGTACGATGGGGCCTTCAGACTATTCGAAGTTAAGTGACCAGATGAATGATTCAATGGGACGTATGATGCCTTTGATGAAATATCTTTCCCTTATTATCTTCGTCATCGTTATCTACCTGCTCTCCAAGATTGTGTTGGAGAAAAATGCGGAATCGATTTCCCTGACGAAGATTCTCGGTTACAACAACAGAGAAATCGGGAAAATCTACATTGTTTCGACTGCAATAGCTGTGCTCGTCAGTGTAGCAATCAGTCTGCCACTTTCAACAGTCATCCTGAAGACAATGATTGTCTATCTCTTCCGGACTTTTGATATCTGGCTGGAAAATGTTCATATCGGAACATCTATCTATGTTCAGGTTGTGATCTGGGATATTGTATGTTACGGATTATTAAGTTTCCTGCAATATAAGAAAATCCGGAAGATTCCTATGGAAGAGGCACTGAAGAACCGGGAGTAATGCCACTTCACCAAAAATATACAGACAAAAACACCCAACTGTTTCTGTGAACAGTTGGGTGTTTTTTCATCCTTTTATTTACTTCACTTCGTACCGGTCGTGTCCCTGTAGTCTCGCCATTGCTCTCGCAAGCGAAGCACGGGATACATGATATTCCATGATACTCTGTTTCTGCTGCATCTGCTCGATGGCACGTTCCTTCGCAGCCTGTGCACGGAACTCGTCGATTTCCTCCGGTTTTTCTGCCGAATAGACAAGTACAACAACCTCGTTATTCTTTACCTTCAGAAGTCCGTCGGAACAGATTGCCACATGCTCTTCTCCATCCGGTGTCCGGAAATGCAGCTCACCGACTTCGATATTTGTCGTCATCTTCTCGTGATGCGCCAGAATCGCCATCTGTCCGTCATAGCCGGGGAATTTCAATATCTCACATGGTCCATCATAAAACACCCGGTCACAGGCTATGATTTTGAGTGAAAATGTATTCATATGCCGTCCCCTTTCTATCCTTTACAGGGTTTCTGCTTTCTTCTTTACATCCTCAATCGTACCGACATTGAAGAAGGCTGCCTCCGGATACGCATCCATCTCACCATCTAAGATTGCCTTGAATCCACGGATTGTCTCCTTGACCGGTACAAATACACCTTTGACGTTCGTAAAATTCTCAGCTACATGGAATGGCTGTGACAGGAAACGCTGTACCTTTCTCGCACGGTAAACAGTCTGCTTATCCTCGTCGGAAAGCTCCTCCATACCAAGAATTGCGATGATATCCTGCAGTTCCTTATACTTCTGCAAAGTCTCCTGCACCTCACGTGCAACACGGTAATGTTCTTCTCCGACGACATCTGCCTCCAGAATACGGGAGGTTGATTCCAGTGGATCAACAGCCGGATAGATACCCTGCTCTACGATCTTACGTGACAATACAGTCGTTGCATCCAAATGAGAGAATGTTGTAGCAGGTGCCGGGTCTGTCAGGTCATCGGCTGGTACGTATACCGCCTGTACCGATGTTACAGAACCATCCTTTGTGGAAGCGATACGCTCCTGCAGTTCACCCAGATCATTTGCCAGAGTTGGCTGGTATCCAACGGCAGAAGGCATACGTCCAAGCAATGCGGACACCTCTGAACCTGCCTGTACAAAACGGAAGATGTTATCAATGAATAACAACACATCCTGCTTCTTTACATCACGGAAATATTCTGCCATCGTAAGTCCCGTCTCTGCCACACGCATACGGGCACCCGGTGACTCATTCATCTGTCCGAATACGAGCGCTGTCTTATCAAGAACGCCGGATTCCTTCATCTCATTCCACAGGTCGTTACCTTCACGGGAACGCTCTCCAACTCCGGTGAAGATGGAATAACCACCACTCTCCGTTGCGATATTGTGGATCAGCTCCTGAATCAGGACGGTCTTACCAACACCGGCACCACCGAACAGACCGATCTTACCACCCTTTGCATATGGGGCAAGCAGATCAATAACCTTGATACCGGTTTCCAGCATCTCAACAACCGGGCTCTGGTCTTCAAATGTTGGCGGCTCACGGTGGATACACCAATGCTCACCATTCTCCAGACTTTCCTTTCCATCCAATGTCTCACCAAGTACATTGAACAGCCGTCCTAATGTCTGCTCTCCGACCGGAACCTGAATACCGGATCCGGTTGCTGTCACTTCCATATCTCTGCACAAGCCCTCACTCGCAGCAAGCATAATACAGCGCACAACATTGTCGCCGATATGCTGGGATACTTCCATGACGCATTTCTTTCCATTGTTCATCACATACAAGGCATCCTTAATCCGAGGAAGGTTCCCATCTGCAAACTCGACATCGACAACCGGTCCGGATACCTGTACGATCTTACCTTTATTTTCCATCATGCGATCGTTCACCTCGCTTGTTTCTTCTTTTTCTTCTTGAGTGCCTTGGCTCCACCGATCACCTCGGTGATTTCCTGTGTGATTGCTGCCTGGCGCACACGGTTAAACTCGATTGAAAGTTCATGCAGCATTGCCTGTGCATTGTCCGTTGCCGCCTGCATCGCCATCATTCTGGCATTTTCCTCACTTGCCGAGCCCTCAACAAGAACACCATACATAAAACCTGTTACATAGTTATACACCAATTTCTCCAAAACCTTCTTCGGAGATGGATAGATCAAAAACCAGTCATCGGATTGCTCCGCAGCCTCACGGTCACTGTTTCCTAATCCCTTCTGGGAATCTTCAAGCAATTCCTTCTTGATAAACTCATGCGTCTTGAGTGGCAGGATCTCCTGCACTTCAACCTCTTCCTTCATGCTGTTTACCATCTTCGTATAGACAACATATACCTCGTCAAATTCTTCCTCTTTATATAACTCCACGATGCGCTCTGTAATCATACGCGCGCGATGGATAGAAGGGTTGTTCGCCGAATAGCAGAATCCCTCTTCGAGCGTATACCCCTGCGAAGAAAAGAAATGTCGTCCCAGCTCACCGACTACAAACAAGCGGTAAGAATCCGCCTCATCGACCATCTTCTGTGCCTCTTTTAACACATTATGGTTGTATGCACCTGCCATACCCTTATCACCTGTTATGACGATGAATGCACGTCGTTTTGATGTCTCCTGCAGATCCTTGCCTCGGTTATCGAAGAACAGATGCTGCATATCCGGGAAATGTAACAGAATATCTGCAATCTGCTCCTGCAATCCATAGAAGTAAGGTTCTGTACTCTCCAGCTTCTGTCTTGCTTTCCGAAGCTTCATGGAAGACATCATATACATCGCCTTCGTGATTTTCATCGTGTCCTGGATACTTTTGATACGTGTGGAAATTTCTCTTGCATTCGCCATTTAATTCCCTCCGTTTTCGTCTTCCAGACTCCTCTGCTTATATTCATTCGCCGCCTGTATAATGGCATCCTTCACATCGTCTGCCAGATCCTTCGATGAATCCAGACGTCCGATAATATCTGCATGATTCTTTGCAAAATCATCCAGCAGTCCAAGACGGAATGCCTTGATCTTCTCAACCGGAAGATCACTGAATACATGTGCATTGGCAGCAACCAATGTGATAACCTGCTCTGCCATTGTAAAAGGACGGCCAAGTGGCTGCTTCAAAAGCTCCATCAACGCACGTCCATGTGCTAACTGTTTCTTCGTGTTCTCATCCAGATCGGAAGAAAACTGTGTGAACACTTCCATCTCACGATACTGTGCCAGATCGATACGGATACTTCCGGCTGCCTTCTTCATCGCCTTTGTCTGCGCCGCACCACCGACACGGGATACGGAAAGTCCGACATTGACGGCCGGACGCTGACCTGCGAAGAACAACTCACTTTCCAAATAGATCTGTCCATCTGTGATAGAAATAACATTTGTCGGGATGTATGCAGACACATCGCCTGCCTGTGTCTCAATGATTGGAAGTGCGGTAATACTTCCGCCGCCAGCCTCGGCTGTCACACGGGAAGAACGCTCCAGCAATCTTGAATGCAGATAGAATACATCACCCGGATATGCCTCACGTCCCGGTGAACGCTCCAGCAAAAGTGAGATTGCACGGTAGGCAACCGCATGCTTGGACAGATCATCATAGACGATCAGAACATCCTTGCCCTGATACATAAAATACTCTGCAAGTGCTGTACCTGCATATGGTGCAATATACTGCAACGGTGCCGGATCGGATGCCGTTGCTGCAACGACGATCGTATAATCCAACGCATCATTTTTCTTCAATGTATTCACCAGCTTCGCAATTGTCGATGCCTTCTGTCCGATTGCCACATAGACACAGACAACATCCTTGCCCTTCTGGTTTAAGATCGTATCCATCGCGATGGATGTCTTACCGGTCTGTCGGTCACCGATGATCAGCTCACGCTGTCCACGACCGATTGGGAACATCGAATCGATTGACAGAATACCGGTCTCCATTGGAACCGATACGGATTTACGATCTACAATACTTGGTGCCGGGTTCTCGATCGGACGGTAACCATCCTGCGCGATGTCGCCCTGTCCGTCGATTGGTGCACCAAGTGCATCGACGATTCTTCCAAGGAATGCATCTCCGACCGGGATACCGGCCATCTTACCGGTACGAACGACACGGCTGCCTTCCTTGATCTCTGTATCACGGCCAAACAGAATAACACCGATCTCATCCCGTCTTACGTCCTGTACCATGCCCTTGACACCACAGTCAAAGAGAACGATCTCACCGTAAAATGCATGGTCGATACCATCGACATTCGCGATACCATCACCAACCCAGTTTACAACACCGATTTCCTTATCCTTTGCTGCCAGCTCAAAATCTGCGATATCGGCACGCAGGATGGAAATGATGCTCTCCTCACTGACGGTTGCCAGCTTCTTGCCTGCTAATGACTGGTTGATATGCTTCTGCAACTGGTCGATACGTCCCTGCTCGCTCCAGTCGTACTCTTTGTTTCCAACACGGATGATGAATCCACTCTTGATGGATGCATCTTCCCTGCCAACGATCTTGATGTCCGGATTGTTGCATTCCTTCGCAAGGAACAACCGGATCCGTTCCATCTGCTCCGGTGTCGGTGGTGTCACATATGTGAGTTCTGCCTGTGCCTCCACCTTCTCCGGTGTCTTCGTCAGCTCCATATATGCTTGCTCGATCTCATCTAACAATCCGAAATCGCCATTGTCACACAACACCTTTAAGAAATTCCGGATTTCCTTCGGGAACACCCGGTCAATTACCAGATGCTTCTTCTCTAACGACACGGTTGGATCGTCAAACTCCACACCGATCTGTGGAACTGCTTCTAAAATATCCTTTACGCTCTGCAGATTTGACTTCGCGTTTTCAACGAGCTTCAAATCCGCTGCATAGTCCTTCGCTGCTCGAATCACGTTTCATCACCTGCTTTATCTAAAAATTTGTCGTACAGCGCGTTATCCACGTCTGCACCTTTTTTCTCTCCAACAATCTTGACCGTTGCATCGACAACCATATCGGCAATATCTTTTTCTGCTTTCTTCAGTATCTGTGCCTTCTGGTTCTCTGCATCTGTGATTGCATCTTCCTTTACCTGCTTTGCGGTCTTTTCAGCATCTGATACAATCCGCTTATATTCTGCATCTGCGGTCTGTCTTGCCTCCTGAAGCACCTGCTTCTTGGTTTCCTCCGCATTTGCAAGACTTGCCTCATACTGCTTTCTTGCTTCCTCTGCCGCCTGCTTGCTCTCGTCCGCTTCCTTGAACTGTCTGTCCGCTTCCTCCTGACGCGCAGCAATGATCTTCTGTACCGGCTTAAACAGGAAAATCCGCATCAACACGAACAAAAGCAGCAGATTGATTATGGTAAGTAATAAATTCCAATCTACTCGGAGCATGTTACCACCCTGCCTTTCCTGTGATTACTTCAACATTACTATGATCATAAGTGCGATAACGAAACCGTAAATAGCGGTTGCCTCTGCAAGTGCACAACCAAGAATCAATGTCTTGTTGATCTTACCTTCTGCCTCCGGCTGTCTTGCGATTGCCTCTGCTGCCTTACCGGTTGCAATACCGATACCAATACCTGCGCCAAGCGCTCCTAAAACTGCAATACCTGCACCAATTGCGATTATTGTACCCATACTAATTATCTCCTTTTCGTTTATTGTTCAATCTCTTCACTGATATACAGTGATGTCAAAAATACAAATACATATGCCTGCAACAATCCATCAAACAGATCAAAATACAAAGAAAAGACTGCCGGCAGAACAACCGGAACAACCATCTTGATCAGTTCCATAATTACAAATGCACCAAGCACGTTACCAAAAAGTCGCATGCACAGTGACAATGGACGTGTAAATACCTCTAAGATATTGATCGGCGTAACGATTGCAATCGGTTCTACGAACTTATGCAGCCACTTCTTCACACCCAGATGGTAAATACCTGCCGCCTCAACTAAGACGATGCTCATAACCGCAAGTGCGATCGTGACATTTAAATCTTTGGTTGGGGACTTGAATCCAAACAATCCAATGATGTTTGATACACCAATATACAACAATACAGTTGTCAGATATGGGACATACGCTTTTCCTTCCGGTCCGATCATATCCTCCACCATACCGGTCAGCTTTGTAACAATCGTCTCTGCGATTGCCTGACGTTTGCTGATGTGATCAATCTTCATGTTTCTTGTCAGGATGATTGCCACAAGAACTAGCACTGCCATGATAATCCATGTTACGACCACAGATTCCGATACGTCGATACCACCGAAGATTGGAATCGTGAAGACGGTCTCACAGTTCAGTTCTTCCATCAGGTCTTTTGCAAGATCTTCCAAAAAAACCATCTCCTTTTCTCGTTTTATCCTTTCTACCCAAGGAAAAGTGTATACCTTTTTTTGTCGAAAGTAAAACGTATTTTTCTATAAAAAAACAACCCAAACAGATTGTTATTTTAGCATTTTTAACATAATTAAACCATCTGTTCTATCAAATCATAATGCCTGTCAATCGCTAAAAGCATGGCTGGCTCATTTTTCTGTACGAGATTTTGGTAAATGTCCGCATGGCATTGCAGCAGCTTCGCCCGCACCGGTTCATCGGCAAGCTCGATCACGTAGTTGATCCAATCCCGGTATGCTTCGGTCACGGCCTCCATCAAAACCGCCCACAGGTGATTTCCGGTTGCCTGAATCAGGGTGTCATGAAACTCCTTGTCCACATCGGTCAGATCTTTGCCATCGAACAATTTCATCTCTTCCAGCTTTGTCTCTAAGATTGACGCATATTCATAGGACAGTCCTTTCGCAATCAGATTCGAGCAGACTGCCTTCTCCATCACCCGCCGGAATTCAAATATTTCCTCTTTCGTAATCGTTCCGAGTGCCAGCATCACAGTAAGCGACTGGCGGATAGACTCGCCGACATGCTTTGACACATAATTGCCGGAGCCCTGTACCCGTTCGATCAGTCCCATGCCATGTAGGATACTGATTGCTTCCCGGATGGAATTTCTGCCGATGCCAAGCTCCTCGGCAATCCTTCGTTCCGGCGGAAGCTTGCTGCCTAGCTGCAGGGAACCTTCCTTGATCCGGTCTATGATATAGGCGATTGCTTTTTCATATTCCTGTGTTGTCTGTTTCTCCATTTTCTCATCACCTACTCTAACCCAGTCTGTCTGATATATTGCTCAATCATTGCGATCGTACCTGCCGTACCAAGCTTCGAGACATTCAGGCACAGGTCATAATTTTCTGCCATGCCCCATGTCTCCCCGGTATAATATTTGTGGTATGCCGCCCGGCGTTCATCGGTTGCCTGTACAAGTTTCTTCGCCTGGCGCTCCGGGATTCCATGCTTCTTCGCAATCGACTCGATCCGCATCGCATCATCCCCGGTCAAGAAGATTGCAAGCTTATCCTTCCGGTCCTTAAATACATAATCACCACATCGACCTAAAATAATACAGTTTTTTCCGTCTAAGATTTCGGACAATGCTTTCTTCGGTGTCTCATAAAACACGTTTTCACTCTCTGTCTGGGATATCGTGTACATCAATGTATCCATCGGGGTTTCCCCATAGAAATCCGGATACCGGTCATACATTCCATACCCTTTTGCAAGCTCTGAGATGACCGACCGATCATAAAATGGAATATGATAGATCTGTTCCAACGCATGACCGATCTCGTCGCCGCAGCAGCCACATTTTCTACCAATCGTAATAATCATAACGAACACCTCCTAATTCTAATTGCATATGTTGTGATGCATATATTTTAATATTATTTCATTTCATATGCGATGTATTGAAACCAAGAAGTTCTAACTGTTCTGATATACACATCATTTTCTCACGCAACCGCCGCCAATTCGCCATCCATGGCTCAATGGCGGCTTGTTTGAACATCGTGTTCAAACATTGCTGAATAACTCACAGAACACTAAGAACTTCTAAGTTTCAAACATATGCATATTTCACGAATTAATATTAAAATATATGCATTTCACATTCATAATCCTTGATGTGCAATTATCAATTATATTCTTTACCTTCCTTACATGAAATTCGCGTAGACGGATGCGAGTACAACGGTCAGGATTCCGGTGACGGCGATTGCCAGACTGCTCATCGCACCTTCCACTTCGCCCATCTCGATTGCCTTAGCTGTACCGATTGCATGGGACGAAGACCCAAGTGCAAGCCCCTTGGAGATTGGTTCCGTAATACGGAAGAGCTTACATATGAACTCGCCTAAGATGTTGCCAATCACACCTGTTACTACGATGACTGCAACTGTGATTGTCACATAGCCTCCAAGTTCTTCCGATACTCCCATACCGATGGCTGTCGTAATGGACTTCGGAAGCATTGTCACATATTCCTGATGGGTAAGTCCCATGAGCTTCGACAGTACAAATACCGTCGTCAGACTCGTAAGTACACCTGCCGTGATTCCAAGCATCACAGCTTTGACATTCCGCTTTAATAACTGCCACTGCTCATACAGCGGAATCGCCAGGCAGACCGTAGCTGGTGTCAGAAACCAGCTTAAATACACGGCACCCTTATTATAAGTATCATAATCAATATGCGCACACACAAGCACGATGATCGTCAGGATCATCGAGATAAGCAATGGATTGAAGATTCCAAGCTTAAACTTTTTCTTTAATAATAAACCTGCCAGATACGCAAGCAGACTGAGTGTCACACCTGCGAACATGGACGTCTGAAATAACTCTTTCATGCCTTCTGCTCCTTTGCCTTTTCTTTTGCTTTGGATTTCTTGATCACACATTGGGATACGCGTCCGGTTGCCCCCATAACCGCAATGAGTGCTACAACGGTAATCACACTGACCGGTACTAACACCGGCTTCAATGTACCCCATGATGCCATCAGACCAACCCCTGCGGGGATGAACATGACCGGCATGATCTCGATCAGGAATTTTCCGACATCCTTCACCGCATCAAGTTTGATGATTCCACTAAGCAATCCGGCAAATAAAATCACCATACCATAGATGCTTGCCGGTATCGGCAGCGGCAGGAAGTATTTTAACAACTCTCCCAAAAAGGAGATAAACAAGATTAACAGAAACTGTCGTAAATATTTCATAATGACTCTCTTAACTCCTATAAAAAAGCAAATTGGTAGCACCACTTTGGTACTACCAATATTATACTTATACTTTTTTAATTGTCAATTATGAACTTTGCTACATTTTTTTGAAATAGCCGCAAAAATTTCTACATTTTCAATACCAGAAACGACTTACCTGCACGATAGTTTTATCTATAATATTCATCCCGCTGTCATTCCCGCCTCCGTTATGACTGCACCCGGTTCATATATTGTTCCCACAACACCGTAACCTGCGTGCCTGTCACATAAACCTGATAGGAATTACCGACAGTCTGATCTTCCGGATCCACAAATTCGATTCCAAGCACGTATCCATCCGCATCCCGCTTCATCTCAAAGAGATATGCCCCGGCGCAACTCTTTGGAAATTCTGCTGTCTCCACCACGGAAAGCTCGTAGTCAGGAACCTCCGACTGCAGCACATCATTTGCATCATAATACTTGTAGCCATCACGCACACACCGGATCAGTTTTCCATCTGTTATCCGGATCTTCGTCGTACCGGCATAGCTTTCTGTATAATTTGTATTCTGGCTGTTGTCCGCTCTCACAATCAGTGCTTCTACCATAAGCTCCACACCATTTTCTGTCACTGCAAATGTATCGATCTGACAGTCGTCAAACCGGAAATGCTCTAACTCATCTACACTTTTATATGCCACTTTGTTCATCCTTCCTTCTCTGCATTCTTCTGTAACAATCCATGAAATTACGCTGGATTGATTTCCCGATATCAGTAAATTGCTTCATATAATTTTTCTACAACTTCATCTTCGGAAAGCTTATCATAGATATAATAATCCGCATTGACCTTAAATCCATCATAGACGCTTTCGTTCTCCAATACCGGCTGCAATATCTCCAGCCGGTCTGCGTAATTTTCACGCATGTCATCTGCCTGTTTCTCATAACCGCTGAGCTTTTGAGTTTCCTGCAGTGCTTCCTTTGCCGCGTCACTGATTGGAATACCTTTTTCGGTTCCCTGCAGCTGTGCCATATCCCTACTATTAAGCAGAAACTCCAGAAGCTTTGCCGCTTCTTCCGGATACTCCGTTGTTGCACTGATGGCATACATCGTAGCCGGTTTTACACACCATCCGAATTTCTTCGCAGCTGCATCCTGCAGATAATCGCCTACAATAACCTCTGAGCCGTTCTTTTCCAATGGTGTGCAATAATTTGCTGCATCACTGATCCACGCAAGCGTTCCCGCTGCTTTTCCTGTCGAAAAAGCATTTCGATTAAAGGAGTCGATTGGCATCAGCACACCCTCATCAATCAGACGCTTGTAGAAATCAAGCATAAATGCAATATCCGCTTTCGTCAGCTGTAATGACCCATCTGCTTTCACGGACTCCTTTCCCGTTATTTGTTCAAGATATGCAACCAGCATCAGAAAGAGTTGTTTTTTTGTCGTTCCAAGCGGGTAGATTCCATCCCGGCTCATAACCTTAGCCGCTGCAAAAAGATCATCCCACGTCTTCGGGATCTCCAGGCCATACGATGCGTAAATCGTCTTGTTATAATAAAACATTGGTGTATTAAATGAAATCGGAACGGCATACAGTTTTCCGTCCATTTCCCCATAAGCAAGCTCCTCCGGAGTGTAATTCTCCAGATGAATGATGTCTTTCAGATCATACAAGTTATAAAAGCCATTTTCTTCGTCTGCATATTCCGACAGCCACGCATAATTAATCTGCATCACATCCGGTGCATTGTGGGAGCGCATATAAATATGCATTTTGTTCTCGTATCCTCCCCAACTTCCATAGTTTGCCTGCACCTCTATCTGTCCCTGGTTTTGTTCTGTAAATATATCCAATGCCTGTAGTGTGTACCGATGCCGGTCATCATTTCCCCACCAGGAGTAGGAAATCTCCGTCGTGGATTCATAGACTACCGGTTTGCTATTTCCGGAACACCCGGATAAGAAAATCAGACATACAATGAGACAGATGCTGATTCCACGATATTTATTTTTCATTTTTCCCATGTACCTCATATCTGCCAATCAATCCTCATACCAATTGTATTGATGTTTTCCGTTTTCTTTTGATACATATAACGCACGGTCCGCCATCTGATAAGATTCCTCGAATCCAAGTTTTATTCCATCTCCCGCAATTCTCAGACAGATTCCTGCTGAAAGTGAGACTTTACACGATTCATAGTGTGTATCAAACTGCTTATGAAATGCATCCAAAAGTGCATCCAGCCTCCGGGCAACCTCCTCCCGTATAACGGTCTCTTCCTCATGCTCAAATGGAATGTACACCGCAAACTCATCTCCGCCCATACGCCCGATGATTGCCTGTGTTCCAAGAGTTTCCCGGAAGATTACTACGGATTTCTTAAGAAATTTATCCCCTTCCTGATGCCCATATGTATCATTTACCATCTTAAAATTATCCATATCCAGCATCATGCAGATATGCTTTGTTCCTTCCCCTGCATGTGCAAGCTTTGTATCTACCAGATCACGGAATGATTGCTTATTCAACACATTTGTCAGCTGATCGTAATCTGCTTTCTGCCTGATCTGCGAAAGCACGCCATTCTTTACTGCCACCTGTGAATACAGGATTCCTGCCGCCGACACAGTAACCACAAGCATAATAATATATACAACTATGGCAAACCGGGTGATTCTGAGCTGTTCTGCAAATAACACGTTCTCCGGAGCCACACATATTACCTGCCAGTCGTTCTTACAGGTCCCGGCTACTACAACTTCCCTGTCGCTTATAATCCAGTAATTGCTATATCCATCCGGCAGACTGTTCCAGACTTCTTCTGCATTCCGTCCAAGTATCTCTCCTGATTCCGCATAGACGATTGAATGGTCTGAATCCACAAGATAGCTCTGCATCCCCGGCACATCCTCCATATCTGTAAAAGACTGGCTCAGTTCCCGGCTATAAAATGCTGCCACAATAATTGCATGCGCATTCAGTCTTTTTACGTAATACAGCCGGTCATAGCACCTCTCATAATCGAAAAACCAGCCGGATTCCTTCCTCTCGTCTGTAATATGCCCTTGCAGATACGCATATAGACCACCATCCGGGAACAACCCGAGCGTCGTATTCGATATTGCACCAAGCGATGAGTCATCTGCGTATACAATTCCAAAATCAGAGAAATTCTGAAGAATATTGATATCCTGCAAACGTTTTTCAATCGCCGTTTCCTGCTGTATCTTCTCGAATACATCCTGCCCCTCTTTCGTTGCATCATACTCACAATAGATATCATCCGAGAACAGCAATGCTGCGGTATCTTCGATTCTTCCCAGATACTGATTGAGATTTGATATCTGCAATTGGGTGTTTGCCTGTATCAGGTTTACAACCTTTGATTTCATTTCCCGGGAGGATTTTCTTGTCAGAATCAAAGTGATGGTTCCTGTTGCAACTGTAATGGCAAGCAAAAACACAATGACGATCCGAAATGTGAATCTTCTTATCTGAATATCTGTCTTTGTATTATTGTTAAAAGACATTTCTAACCTTACTCCTTCCAGATCTGATTTCAGCATAATAGAATATTATAATATAGGATTCCGCGATTTACAATAACCCTTTTTTTGCCGCATTTCCTTCGCTGCATTTCCTTAAAAATCCGGTACAATCATGCATTCTTCCGGACAATACGATGCTTGACTTTCGTGCCTGTCTGTACTATATTTATTTTATTGCAGGTATAGTTCATTGGTAGAACACCAGCTTCCCAAGCTGGATAGGCGGGTTCGATTCCCGTTACCTGCTTTTTTACGTGATAGAACTGCAAGGTTTCGTGAATCAAGTTTCATTCACTTTCACAGTGAATGAAATATTATTGATAAAAGGAAAGGCACCAGTTAAGGTGCCTTTCCTTTTATCTTAAAAGTTTTCTGTTTTACACAATATCTTACTCCACAGTTGTATCTACGGAAGTTCCCGCCTCTACTGGAGCTTCTACCTTGATACCATCCAAGCCTGTGATGTTCACATTCTTGTTAACCTTCGCATCGTATGTATTTGCACGCATGATATCTGCGATATCGATACCGGTAACTTCCTTCACAGACTCCATTGTCTTTGCAAGTACCTGTGGCACATACGATCCCATCGAACCAACACCGGAACCCTCGCCGTTGCCGTCAATGATCGTTACCTTGTCGATCGTAGAGAGCGGCTCTGCGATTGCCTTTGCCATCTCCGGCAATGCCTTCACGATCATTTCCATCATGGCTGCCTGTCCATATTTCTTCATCGCTTCAGCTTTCTTCTCTAAGGCTTCTGCCTCTGCAAGGCCCTTTGCCTCAATTGCCTTCGCCTCTGCCTCGCCGACAGCACGGATACCTTCCGCCTCCTGCTGCTTTGCGAAAAGCTCTGCTTCTGCCTGTGCCTTCTTCGCTTCGGCTTCCTGCTGCTTCTCGAACTTATCTGCCTCAGCATTTCTCTGACGCTTATAGAGCTCTGCATCTGCCTGCTGCTGTCTTGCGAACTTGTCTGCCTCCGCTTTCTTACGGATATCCGCATCCAGAGACTGCTCCATAACCTCAGCTTCCTTCTTCTTCAGGTCAACTTCCTTCTCCTGACGTGCGATATCTGCCTCGGTCTTTGTAACCTCGATTGTCTTACGCTGTGCTTCCTTCTGAATCTCGTAAGCTGCATCTGCTTCCGCATTCTTCGTATCTTCGATTGTCTTTAATTCTGCCTTCTTGATTGACAGCTCATTCTGCTTAACAGCAATTTCCGTATCGGATAATACCTTCGCATCGTTCGCTTCTTTTCTCGCCTGCGCCTGTGCGATCGCTACATCACGGTCCGCGTTTGCCTTGGCGATACTTGCATTCTTCTGAATCGCTGCCATATTATCCTGACCAAGTGCGATAATCAGGTCATTCTGATCCTCTACGTGCTGGATGTTGCAGGAAATAATCTCAATACCCAGACGGTTCATATCCACCTGTGCCTTCTCCTGCACCTGATCACCGAAGGACTTACGATCGTTACACAAATCCTTCAGACTGATCGTACCGATGATCTCACGCATATTACCCTGCAGAGAATCCACCAGTGCTTCCATAATCTGTGGTTCCTTCATGTTCAGAAAGTTCTTCATGGCAAGCTGGATACCTTCTTCATCCGTACGGATCTTAACCTTCGCAACCGCATCAATGTTCACACCGATGAAATCCAGTGTCGGAACATAATCGCCCGTCTTGATATCGATACTGATCTGCTTGATCAGAAGCTCATCCTTCCGCTCGAAGAACGGAAGCTTCAAACCAGCTTTACCAATCAGAATCTTCGGTGTCTTTCTTAAACCGGAAATAATATACGCCTTATCCGGTGGTGATTTGACATAACTGGTAAATAGGATTACCAATAATGCCACAATGATAATAATAATTGCAATTGTTGAACCATTCATACGTAAACCCTCCCTAACAACAAGTTAATTGATTGCTATGCGACTCCAATCGCATATTTTCTTTGGTGCAAAATTCACATTCCTGCATCCACTCAATATTGTACCATGTATGTCTGAAAATCACTATTACATTTTTCTGCATTTTTGGTACATTTTCTATACAATTATGCAATATTCATTAAGGAATCGATTGTTCGAAGAAAGCAGCTGTAGCATCTTATTAAATGAATAAATCGTTGTATCTGTCGGTACATCCACCACAGCATCAAAATCATTTCCAAGCAGGATGTCCGGTTTTGTATTCAGCACAATTTCCCGGATATCCACATCAGATTTTTCTTTATCTATGTACTTATAGTTTAAAGTTTTACAAAACTTCTTCTATTACACACAGATTCTGTTTATTTGTCACGCTTCTTGAATATCCTGTTATAAATCTCAATTCCCTTGTCAGGATTCTGGTTCATCCAGAATACGAGATAGCCGCCTATCAGGAACAAAGCCCCTCCTATTATAACAAGATAGACAGACATTGTCGGGATTTTCCTTCCATCCGTTATTTTGGTTGGTTTCTCCGGATTATAATATACCGTTACCTTCTGCCCTATCTGCATATCATGTCCATCACCCACATATATCTCATTATATGTTTTTCCATCTACTTCATAATCCACAAAGATGGTGCAAGTTGCATGATTTCTATGCATACGTTTTTCTGTTACAATACCTGGTACGGTCTCAGCTTTTCTTAAAAACAGATCATTATGTACATATGCCGCAAGTCCCGCAAACAGCAAAGCCAGTCCGACAAACATAACTATCATCACTTCCTTACGGACAGACTTTTTTCTTATTTCTTTGTCTCCTAAATCTTCTCCAAAGATCCGCGCTTGTTTTTCCTCTGACAAAATATATGGATTTCCTGCAGGCTCATATACAGATTTTCTATCCGTATAATACTCCGGACGTTCAATCGGAGTTGTCCTTGTTGTTTCAATCACATATGGATCCTGTTCTAAATCGCTGAATTCCCCCAGTGAAGAATCTTTTAATTCTTCCTGTAGGTCTTTCATGCGTTTTGTGGAATCCTCATCTTTTAACTTTAATGACATATTTTTCCTCCTCCCAAATATACAAAGGATTGTTGCAAAATTCTTTCATTCATTTTAACATTATCATACATATATGGAAATAACAATGTGTAATTTTCTTCTGTCATGGATATGATTTCAACCCTGATTTCCAGATATTTACTATATTAATTTCCTGTTTGGGTTTTCTGCTTGCTTTTCTCTGTCTACGCCCACGCCGTGGGTTTTTCCGCTTAATTTCTCTCCCGCGAGCCCAGATTTACATTTTGTGGAAAATAATATACAAGATATAACCGAATCCACTTATACAGAGAGAGATGTGGAGTGGCTTAGAGAAGACTTAGAATAAAAAATAAACAGGAAATCATTCGCCGTGCAACCTCTGCTTCGCTCCAACAATGAGCCGTGAACCGGCGCATGCTTCGCATGCACTCGGTCTCGGGCATTCATACTATATACCTCATTCGCAATGCGACTTCGTTTCCGCTTCGCTCCAACTCAGTCACGTGCATTCGCACTATAAAAAAATAACAGCATGGCTGTATGCAAGTAAACTTGCACGCCATGCTGTATTTTTTTGCATTGCTCTCTATTTAGAATTTACCAGCCTTTGCTGCTTCCTCTACAGAAACTGCGACTGCAACAGTAGCACCAACCATAGGGTTGTTACCCATACCGATCAGACCCATCATCTCTACGTGAGCTGGTACAGATGAAGAACCTGCGAACTGTGCATCACTGTGCATACGTCCCATAGTATCTGTCATACCATAAGAAGCAGGACCTGCTGCCATGTTATCTGGGTGAAGTGTACGTCCTGTACCACCGCCGGATGCTACGGAGAAGTACTTCTTACCCTGCTCGATACATTCCTTCTTGTATGTACCTGCTACCGGATGCTGAAAACGTGTTGGGTTTGTTGAGTTACCTGTGATAGATACACCAACATTCTCATGATGCATGATTGCAACACCTTCCTGAACATCATCAGCACCATAACACTTAACAGTTGCACGAAGACCTGTTGAGTATGGCTTCTCATATACTACGTTCAGCTTAGCTGCCTTATAATCGTACTTTGTCTCAACAAATGTAAATCCATTGATACGTGAGATAATCTGAGCTGCATCCTTACCAAGACCATTCAAGATAACACGAAGTGGCTTCTGACGTACCTTGTTAGCCTTCTCTGCGATACCGATTGCACCCTCAGCAGCTGCGAATGACTCATGTCCTGCAAGGAAACAGAAGCACTCTGTTTCTTCCTCAAGGAGCATCTTACCAAGGTTACCATGTCCAAGACCTACCTTACGGTGATCAGCAACAGAACCCGGGATACAGAAAGACTGAAGTCCTTCACCGATTGCTGCTGCAGCATCTGCTGCTCTTCTGCAACCCTTCTTAATTGCGATTGCTGCACCAACTGTGTAAGCCCAGCAAGCATTCTCAAAACAAATTGGCTGAATCTTCTTAACCTGATCGTAAACATCAAGTCCAGCGTCCTTTGTAATCTTCTCAGCTTCTTCAATAGAGCTGATACCATAGCTGTTCAATACAGCGTTAATCTGGTCAATTCTTCTTTCATATGATTCAAATAAAGCCATTGTCGTTTCTCCTTTCCTCTTATTCCTGTCTAGGATCGATAATCTTCACTGCATCAGCAACACGGCCATACTGACCCTTTGCCTTCTCCCATGCTGTGTTCGGATCATCACCCTTCTTAATGAAGTCTGTCATCTTTCCAAGAGAAACGAACTGGTATCCGATTACTTCGTTGTCTGCATCAAGTGCAATACCTGTTACATAGCCCTCAGCCATCTCAAGGTAACGAACACCCTTCTCCTTTGTTGCGTACATTGTACCAACCTGAGAACGAAGACCCTTACCAAGATCCTCAAGACCTGCTCCAACTGCAAGACCGTCATCAGAGAAAGCACTCTGTGTACGACCATAAACAATCTGAAGGAACAGCTCTCTCATAGCTGTATTGATAGCATCACATACAAGGTCTGTGTTCAGAGCCTCAAGGATTGTCTTACCCTGCAGAACCTCTGCTGCCATAGCTGCAGAATGTGTCATACCGGAACAACCGATTGTCTCAACCAAAGCCTCTTCAATTACGCCATCCTTAACGTTCAGTGAAAGTTTACAAGCACCCTGCTGTGGTGCGCACCAGCCAACACCATGTGTAAAACCAGAGATATCTTCAATCTTCTTTGAGTGTACCCACTTTCCTTCTTCAGGAATAGGAGCTGGCTCATGCTTTGCGCCCTTGGCTACTGGGCACATGTTTTCAACTTCCTTCGTGTAAATCATTGTGGAACTCCTTTCAATATTAAAATTTTATAGAGAGATGTTTCTTACATACAAAACACCATCAACTATATTTTCTCACAAAGTCATAATTTCGTCTACACCTTTTTTGTCTTTTTTTGTAGAATATGCAAACATGGCAAATGCCTGCATTTCCCGCGGCAAAACAGGATTATTCCTTTGTCTTTCCAAGCTTCTTATCTGCTTTTTTGTCTTCCTTTTTCTCGTCCTTTACCGGTGTATCCTCTTCCTCATCCTTTACGACTGCAGAACCTGCTTTTTCAATCTCAGCGATTGCATTCTTATGCATTGGAATACGGCAGTTCTTATTGTTACCGAACTCTACGATAACCGTTGTATCATCCACAATATCAAGGATTGTACCATAGAAACCACCGGTGGTCATGATGTTATCGCCCGGTTCCATTGCCTTGTGCAGATCTTCCATCTGTTTCTTCTGCTTCTTCTGTGGGCGGATGATCAGTAACCACATGAATCCGACTAAGATTACAATGTAGATGACCCAGAACAGTCCACTTGGCTGCTTTGCAGTTGTTGCTGTTGATTCCAGTAATGTTAATAACATGTCTTAAAACTCCTTTTATTTATTCTTGATTTTGAAAGCCTTCTAATTTCTGTCGTTTATATTCACTATAACGATGTTCTTCGATTGCCTCCCGAATCTCACTCATCATATTATTATAAAAATATAAATTATGCAAGACGCAAAATCTCATTCCAAGCATTTCCTTTGCTTTGAGCAGATGGCGGATATAGGCTCTCGAATACTTCTTGCACGCCGGGCATCCACAGCCTTCCTCGATCGGACGCTCATCCAGTTCATATTTTGCATTGAACAGATTCAGCTTACCATGGTTTGTATAGACATGACCATGTCTGCCATTCCGGGATGGATATACACAATCAAAGAAATCAACCCCACGCTCTACAGCTTCCAGTATATTCGCCGGTGTACCAACGCCCATCAGATAGGTTGGCTTGTTCTCCGGCAGATACGGAATAACCGACTCGATAATCCGATACATCTCTGCATGTGTCTCTCCAACTGCCAGCCCGCCGATTGCATAACCATCTAAATCCATGTCTGCAATCCGCTTCGCATGCTCGATGCGGATATCATCTATAACACCACCCTGATTGATGCCGAATAACATCTGTTGTTTGTTGATTGTATCCTCCAGGCTATTCAGCCTCTGCATCTCCCGCTTGCACCGCTCTAACCAGCGTGTTGTACGGTCTACCGATGGCTGGATGTAGGACCGGTCTGCCTTTGCCGGTGCACATTCATCAAATGCCATTGCAATCGTAGATGCAAGATTCGATTGAATCTGCATGCTCTCCTCTGGTCCCATAAATATGAGACGTCCATCGACATGCGAATGAAATGTCACACCTTCTTCTTTAATCTTTCTGAGTCCGGCAAGTGAGAACACCTGAAATCCACCGGAATCTGTCAGGATTGGCTTGTCCCACACCATAAACTTGTGTAGTCCGCCAAGTTTTTTCACAACCTCATCACCTGGTCTTACATGCAGATGATAGGTGTTCGACAGTTCAACCTGTGTTCCGATTGTCTGCAGATCCTCGGTTGAAACTGCACCCTTGATTGCAGCTGCTGTGCCGACATTCATAAAGACCGGCGTCTGGATTACGCCATGCGGTGTCGTAAATTCGCCACGCTTGGCGCTTCCATCTTTGGTAATCAATTTGTAACTCATGCTGTTGCTCCTTTATAAATCGTTTGCTATTTTACTTGTTTTTTTGTCCTATGACCGATATAATTATAGAACGATCCACTTCAATAACTATATAAGCAAGGCAGGTGATACTATGTTTCGCATCTGGGGAAAAATAATGAAAGATAACCGTCTCGTCAAAGACCATACTGTCTGCATTGAGGACTACACCTTGACGCGTACAAAAAAGGTGTATGCCGCCCTTGACGAGCTATGCTACACCTTTGATCTGGCAAAGCCTATCTGGTTGAAATCAAACCAGCAGGATTTTATCCGTCATGCAAGAACCCGGTTCACGCAGGATAATTTCATTGAATCCATTGATTTTGATTATCTTGACTTTCAGGTTATCGAGGAGGACTACTGATTATTCCTGATCAGAATCCTCTTCGTCTGTATCTGCATCATATGATGTATCATCTTCCGGTTCGGAATCTTCACTTATCTCTTCATCTTCAGCTGCTTCTTCATCCCGGTTTTCTTCTATTCCATTGTTTTCTTCGCAGTCTTCTGCATCTTCCCAGGATTCAGATGCTTCATCTATCCCAACCTGTGTATCCTCAGAATCTTCGCATTTTCCCTCCGACGCACCTTCGGTTGGATCTGTCTCCACCGGTTCTGTCTCTTCGGATTCGGACTCCTCTGCGGATGCACTCGCAGGAGCCTCTGCTTCCTGTCCATCATCCTCTGAAAAATAATCTGAATAATCGGTTGTATCACGAGATACAGTCTGAACGGTCGTCTCATCTAACATCTTATTGATCTCTTCTAAATCCGCTGCGCGCAGACTTCCGATAATCTTTGCAATCTCATTTAACTCATCAATCACACCGTTTAATTCATTCAAGTTTGTCTCACACAGATTCGCGGATGACTGCGCATTTGCTGCAATCTCCTCACTAGCTGCCTGCTGGTTTGCCAATCCGTCAATGATAGAATTGTTCGATGCATCCAGATTACCGGACAACTTATCAAGCTGCTTCATATCACCGGATAACTTTTCCACAGCCCCGGCAATTGTCTGGAAGCTTCCATCTGCCGCCTCGATGTATTTTGCCTGCTCCGATACTGCCTCTACACTTCTGCGGACAAGATCCGATGTATGATTGGCAAGATCTGTCACACCCTTCAGAAGCTGTGTGATACTGTCGATTGAGCTTCTTGTATCATCCGCTAATTTACGGATCTCATCTGCAACAACCGCAAATCCACGTCCCTGCTCTCCTGCACGTGCTGCCTCGATACTTGCATTTAATGCAAGGAGGTTTGTCTGGCTGGAAATCTGATAGATAATCTGTGTAATCTCCTCTGCAGACTGGATCTTCTCACAGAGTTCTTCCGATACACGAGTTACATCTTCATTGGCTACATTGATATCATCTGATTTGTCTTTCAGGCTTTCAATAATATCTAAACCGGACTTTACAGATTCGATTGCACGGTGCGTTGACTGTACAGTGTTGTCCTTGACATCGATCAGATTGTCGATGATCTCCTGAATCTGCTGTGTCATCGTTGTCGATACTTCCATATTCTCTGCGGTGTCTGTAATGCCGGTTGAAATCGCATCCACAGATTTGGTAACCTCCGCTGTCGCCGCCTGGAAGTTATCAAGCTTTGACTGGAGCTGTTCAATATGTGCATTTCCGTTATCTACAACCTTTACCATGTTCTCTGTGATTTCTTCCTGATATGCAACATGGTACTCGATCTCCTGACGATCGGTTTCCTGCTCACGCAGGGTAATGCTGCATGCCATCAGAATACCAAATGTGAAAATAACTGCCAGAAGCAGAATCTCAATCCATGTAACGGATGGAGCAAATCCATGCTTTACAATCTGGATGATCGTCTCAACCAGAATACCAAGTGTTGATGCACCACAGGTTACACGTATATGAAATGTATCCATGTAGATAATACACATGCCCATCGCAATGAAGATCGGAAGTGCATCCATCACCGATCCTGACACAAATGCTGACACAAGCACCAATACAGAAAATGCTGTAACGGATGTGAATTTCATCAGTTCGCTGCGGTCATTGATCAACTGGAACACAACATTTCCAACCGCAAACAATGAGAATAATACCAGCAGCGGCACAAATCCCTTCTGTGTTTTATGATTGATAATCAATACTGCAATCTTCGCGATTGCAAAGGCAACCATCAACTTCATCGCCAAATCATTTTTCTTTGCTAATCTCGTTCCATTCATAATGTATGTACCCCATATCTTTCGTTCTACCAAATTTCCGTTACGTGTAAATACACGTCATGTCATATATGTTTAAAATTATAGCAAATTTATAATATAAAGTCCATAGAGAAAATCCACTTATACATGCTTTCTACTTGTATATTATACTTAAAAATGCTATCTTTATTGTCAGAACAGGAATACCCGGATGTATACTGATATTTTATTGACAGACAATACACGTTCATCTCCGGATCAAAAAGGAGCTATTATGTTTCAGGTTGAACATATCACAAAATCATATGGAAAAAAACAGATATTAAATGATGTATTTTTTCCCATTCCGGAAGGGTGCGCCATCGGCATCTTAGGTATCAATGGCTCAGGGAAATCTACATTACTATCCTGCATTGCCAAAAAATACGCAGGCACCCCAGATATCCGGATTGGTTATGTGCCACAGGAAAATCCGCTTTATGATGAATTAAAGCCTTTAGACAATCTGCGCATGTGGACAAACAAACGAAAAGCAGAGATTCTGCATACGTTGCAGACGCCACCGCTTGCACAGCTTGGAATCCAGACATTTCTGGATACTCCGGTCAAAAATATGTCCGGCGGTATGAAAAAACGGCTCAGTCTCGCATGTGCCCTGCTCGATGCACCACAGATTCTGTTGATGGATGAGCCATTTGCGGCGTTGGATCTGCCAGCCAAGCAGGATGCCATGCAGTTCATGCGTTATTATTTAAGTCTTGGAAATTCCATTGTGATTGCCTCCCATGAGGAAGCCGTTTTTCAGTTCTGCCACACAGTCTATCTTCTGAAAAATGGCAGACTTTGTGACGCCTCACATCTGCCAGAGGGCTCAAATTATATTGATCTGTTACGAAATTAGTTAAGAGGAACTTATGTCTTATATCCATATGTTTTTTAATTTCATCCGTGCCAACTGCAAACGGCTGTTACACTATATCCCGTCTATGTTTGTCTCTCTGTTACTGTTACTTCTCCTGACCGGAACCGCAGGATTTTATCTGTCCAGACATCTGTATAAAGAGAATGTATTTTCCGCGATTTCCATCGGATACTATCTGCCACAGGACGACAATCTGGATTTAAACCAGCTTGGTATCGGTATGTTACAGGATTTAGAAGGAATGGAGGAAACTGTCCAGCTCGTTCAGGTAAACAGTGTCGAGGAAGGCTACAACAAGCTTGCTTCACACGAAATCCTGTATCTGATCATCGTTCCGGAACAGTTTTTCTCCGGAATCATGGACAGCACAAATGTGCCACTCGACATCGTCGTCTACGATAACAGCTCCATCTCCGCTTATATTATCAATGAATTATTCATGTCCTACGCCGGAATGCTTGGAACTGCACAGGCTGGTATTTACAGCGGACTTGACACGACACGTGCCCACGAATTTACGCCGGAACAGGTACACGAGCTTTCCAACCGCGTGAACTTCGTATACCTTGACCGTGTTATGAACAAAACAAATTATATGGAAACAATATCGGCAGAAGATGCAGGAAGTGTGTCACTCACACAGCACTATGCCGCATTTGCAATTATATTAAGCCTCTGTTTTCTGGCGTTTCTTCTGATTCCCTATTTACAGGGCACCGGAAATGGCATCCGTGAATGCATGAAGCTGTATCATCTAAACCGAGGACATATACTGGCAGCAAACACGATCCATACATTTTTTGCTCTGTATATCCTGTTTCTGCCGTGCTATATCGGCATCTCTGTCTGGATGGGACACGCAAATGCGACCGGGCTTTTAACAATCATCCCGGCACTGCTTTTGATTGCACTGCTGATCGCCGGAATCGCAACCTTTTCCAGAAGTACCTTTTCCGCAAATATCTGTCTGCTTTTTGTCGTACTGGTGCTCGCCTACTGTGGTGGCGGACTTCTGCCGGATGTCCTGCTGCCAAAGGTGATACAGCAGATCCGTCCATATCTGCCGGGAACGTATGTAATGCAGCTTTTCTGCCACGCACTTTATTAAACATTTGGGAGTTATGTTATGAATCGACTGATTGTCGCATGGAAACGAATTTTACACCGAAAATTATACTGGTGCATGCTGGGCGTCCTGCTCATTTTAACCGGAATCTACGCATTGCTTCCGGCGAAGAGCCGGTCCACAGAGATCCGTGTTGCCGTATATCTGGAGGATGCCAGTGCATATACAACGCATTTCAAAAACGAATTAAATGCCAGCGCTTCGCTCTATCAGTTTTATTATGTTGACACGTCCAACGAAGTGATCCAGGATGTCCAGGCGGGCGATGCGGAATGCGGCTTCGTCCTGCCAGACGGATTTTTCTCCGGCTATATTGATGGTTCCGGAGAACCGAAGATTTCCTTGTACGAGACAAGTGCAAGCACACTTTCCTCTGCCATCAGCGAGACATTCTTCCATTATATCTTCAAGGTTGCTTCCCCACAGATCTTAGTTGACACGATTGACGATGCAGCGTTATCCGAAGATTTAAAAAGCCGTATGCAGACATACATGGACAGCGATACGATCTTCCGTATGTCGTCCGTCACAGATGGTGCTTATGATTATAAGGAAAATACCTACCGTATCCAGCTTCCAATCTTCGAATGTACCTGTCTGCTCATCCTGTTTGCCTCATTATTCAGTCTGATGCTGTTCTTACAGGATCAGGAGCGTGGCATCTACATTGCACTTTCCGGCAGACGCAGATATAGTATTTTATGCGCAGGGCTTCTGGCTGGTATCCTTCCAATCTACGGAATCGGCATGCTGTGCAACATAATTACCTATGGAACTGCAACGCTATTGCAGGTAACACTTGTCAGCCTGCTCGCCTGTCTTCTATCGCTTGTACTTTCGGTGTTCATCAGAAAAAGCCGGACACTCGCCAGATGGATTCCGGTGTTTTTACTAATTGCCATCGCGTATTTCTTCGTGAATTATATTCTATGATATGGTATTTTCAGATAGTTGAAACATAAATTTAATATGATACAAACGAAGAACAGGACGGGATCATCCAAAGATCTCGTCCTGTTCTTCAATCTGCACTCTTGCATTCGTCGCATCGGTTATCTCTTTTAAGATTGCTTTTGCATCACCGACCGGAATATGTACCGTAAAGACCACATCCTCTGCAAATTCCGTGTTGATAATCGCAACCTGTCTCGTATTCAGGATATATTGTATTTTTCCCATATCCGTGTAATTCGTCCGGATGAAAACCGGAAGTAATTGCTGCATTAACTTCGTCGTGCACGCTTCCAAGGCTTCCTTCGTTGCCTGCGTGTATGCACGGACAAGTCCGCCCGTACCAAGTAATGTACCTCCGAAATACCGTGTCACTACCACACAGATATCATGGATTCCGGAATTCTGAATCAGCTCCAGCATCGGCTTTCCTGCGGTTCCCTGCGGTTCTCCATCATCCGAAAAACGAAGCAACGGCATTTCTGCGCCCACAGAAAATGCAAAACAGTTATGCCTTGCATCGTAATGCTTCTTCTTGATCTTCTCGATAAAAGCATACGCCTCTTCTTCTGTCTCAACTGGGGCAACCTGGGCTATAAAACGGGATTTCTTCTCAACAATCTCGCCCTCTGCACCCTCGATCAGCTTGATATAGTCCATAGCATCCCTTTCCGTTTCCCTTACTTTGTGTCCAGAAGCTTCTTCAGCTCACTCATAAAGGTATCAGCATCCTTGAACTGACGGTAAACGGATGCAAAACGCACATACGCAACCTGATCCAGATCTCGAATCTGATCCATCACAATCTCACCGATCTTCTCACTCTCGATCTCCCGCACACCGAGATTGAAAATCTTGTTCTCGATTTCGTCGACGCATGCTTCGATCTGATCTACGGATACCGGACGTTTATGACAGGAACGTACAACACCGGACTCAATCTTGGAACGGTCATATGTCTCACGATTCTTGTCACGCTTGATGACAATCAAAGGTATCGTCTCCACCTTCTCATACGTGGTAAAACGTTTTCCACACTCATCACACTGTCTTCTTCTACGGATTGCCTCATTGTCATCTGCTGGTCTTGAGTCAATCACACGCGTATTATCATCTCCGCAAAATGGGCACTTCATATGTTTATTCCTTTCCTCCCTGAATTTTCCGTATATCGCAGGCATCGATATCAACCAGGACGATGTCCGGTCCGATACGCACAATGTTACAATACCGGATGTAATATTCTGTTCCCGAACCAAAGCACGAAAATAATTTGCCCGGTCCCGGTACGATGATTGCAAGTATCTTCCCTGTCTCACAATCAAACTCAACATCGGCAACATAGCCGAGCCGTCTGCAATCCTTGCAGTTTATAACTTCTTTTTCTTTTAATTCTAAAAAGCGCATCGAATACCTTCGCTTTTTATAGTTAGTATATGCACCGGATTACCGCTTGTCACCCAAAAAGAACAATGTCATTGTTCCGGGGCCTACATGAGCCCCAATAATTGGTCCAACCTCACTGATTATAATCTTGTCCGGATTAAATTTTTCCTCTACCTTCGCCTGAACATATTCTGCATCTTCCAGGCAATCTGCATGGCAGATCAATACCATATCCTGTTTATCTGCATAACTTCCCACACAGTTTTCCATCTCAGACACAAGCTGGTTTAATGCTTTCTTACGTCCACGTACCTTGCTCTCTGCAGCAAGCCTGCCCTCTATATCCACATGCAATACCGGTTTTAACTGAATCATACCTCCGATCATCGCAGCCGTCTTAGAGATACGTCCTCCTCGCTGCAGATAAGTCAGATCATCCACAGTAAACTTATGAACAATGTGATGTTTTAATGCTTCCAGTGCCTGCATATTCTCCTTTGCTGACATGCCCTTCTTCTTGTTCTCGATCGCATGATAGATCAGCATACCATGTCCACCGCAGGCACAGATTGAATCAAATACACAGATATCCGCATCCGGATATTTCTCCTGCATCTCTTCCCTGCATATAAATGCATTATTGATTGTACTGCTGATGCCGGATGAAAGACAGGTGAATAATACGTCTTTTCCTGCAGCTAAGGCCTTTTCAAACTCCTCTTCGATATCGTTGATGTTCGGAGCTGCCGTCTTTGTTCCCTCTCCCACACGCATGCGATCATAGAATTCTTTATTTGTCAGCGTCTTTTCTCTTCCATCGAATACCTCATCTCCGATCTCAAAGCTGATCGGGATGATCACAACGCCCTGTTCCTCGGCATAACCGACAGGCAGGTCATTCGATGAATCTGTGATAATAACGTAATCTCTTTCCATATTCTCTCCCATTGTATTCACGCTGTGGTATACAAGTTGTACATAATTACGAATTCCACACAGACGCGCTCCCGCTCGGTTCATCACGCAATGGTACTAAATTCACGGCAAACAAGTTTGCCATTCATTAAGTACCAGCGTGCTTCAACGGTCTGTGTTAGAATTGTAATTATGTACAACTTGATACACTCTATCGCTTTAATATTTTAATACCATATGTTCTATCGTATAATCTTTACTGGACATTTTTCCTTGCATGTGCCACAGCCGGTACATTTCTCGTAGTCGACAACTGCGAGGTGATCTTTCACGGTAATTGCTCCCTGTGGACAGTTTCTCTGGCACAGACCACAGCCGATACAGCCTGCGCTGCAGACTGCCTTTACATCTTTGCCGAATTCCTTCGAGTTACACTCGACAATGGCACCTGCATCTTCCGGTACCATCTCAATGATATGTCTCGGACAGGCAAGTACACACTGTCCGCACGACTTACATTTGTCCTTGTCTACGACTGCCACACCATCTACGATGGAAATTGCATCAAACTGGCAGGCACGCTTACACGAACCATAACCGAGGCAACCGAAGCTACAGCCCTTTGGTCCGCCACCCGGTGCATTTGCTGCAATCTGACAATCCTCAGGGCCTACATAGTCGTAAGCGTCCTTTGCCTTCTCACAGGTTCCGGCACATTTCACATGTGCCACATGTCTGACACTGTCGATCTCCCCACCGACAATCTCGACAATCTTCTTTGCTACGGCTTCACCACCGACCGGACAGGCATCCGGCTTTGCTTCGCCCTTTGCGATTGCTGCCGCAAGACCATCACAGCCCGGATATCCACAGCCTCCACAGTTGTTGCCCGGCAATGCCTCACGTACTTTAATTTCCTTCTCGTCTACTTTTACTTTAAACTTCTCGCTCGCTACACCTAAGAGGATTCCGGCTAAAATTCCGACAATTCCAATGACTGCAGCCGCATACAAAATCGATGCTCCCATTTCTTCGCCTCCTCTAAATCAAACCATTCAGTCCAAGGAAAGCGATTGCCATAAGACCAGCTGTAATCAGCACGATTGGCGCTCCTTTGAAGCTTTCCGGTATATCGTTTTTATCAATCTTCTCCCGGATACCTGCCATTACTATAATCGCAATTGCAAATCCGACTGCGGAGAACATACCGTTGATGATAGATTCTCCGATGTTTAAATCATCCTGCACATTTTTCAGTGCGATACCAAGCACAGCACAGTTCGTTGTGATCAATGGCAGGTATACACCGAGCGCTTCATACAGCGATGGAATCGTCTTCTTTAAGAACATCTCTACAAACTGTACAAGTGCTGCAATGACTAAGATAAACACAATCGTGTTCAGATACGATAGTTTAAGCGGCACAAGCACAAAATGATAGATCACGCTTGTCACTGCCGAAGCAATCGTCATAACGAAGATAACCGCACCACCCATACCGGCTGCGGTGCTTACCTTCTTTGATACTCCTAAAAACGGACAGATACCCATAAACTGGCTCAGGATAACGTTATTCACAAGAGCAGCGGATATCGCTAATAAAATAATATTCATATCCTACTCCTCCTTTCCCTTGCCTGCACACATGGCATTTGCACAGCTTGCGCAATCTGCCAGTCTGCATGTCTCTGCCTTCCCGCCTGTCTTCTTTGCCTTCTTGATATGACGACGGTTGATAAAGGCAATAATAAATGCCAGTACAAGGAATGCGCCCGGTGCCGATACAAAAATACTTGCCGGTTGGAACAGTCCCTGATCAGATAAAATCTGGAAGACCTTCTCGCTTGCATGACCTTCAGCAAAAGATTCAATTGCCTTTACAAAGCCGAATCCAAAGATACTGCCGGAACCAAGAATCTCACGGATGATACCGATTGTCGTAAGTCCGACTGTAAATCCAAGTCCCATACCGATACCATCAAAGATGGATGGAATCACCGGATTCTTTGAAGCATAGCTCTCTGCTCTACCTAAAATAATACAGTTTACAACGATCAGTGGAATAAAGATTCCCAGACTGTCGTTCAGGCTTGGAATATATGCCTGCAACAAAAACTGTACGATTGTTACAAAGGAAGCGATGATAACGATGTAAGCCGGAATACGCACCTTGTCCGGAATCAGCTTCCGGAGCAGGGAAATCATAAAGTTGCTCATCGTCAGAATCACCATCGTTGTAAGTCCCATGCCAAGTCCATTGATTGCTGAGGATGTAACCGCAAGTGTTGGACACATACCAAGCATCTGGACGAAGGTCGGGTTCTCTGTGATAATACCGTTCTTTAAACGTTCTGTTATCTTTCCCATATTACTTAGCACCTCCTGTTGTCAGGAATCGAATTGTACGAAGTGCCGCATTGACTGCATTTGTCACTGCAGATGTGGTAATCGTCGCGCCAGACAATGCATCGATCTCACTGTCCTTTGTTGAACCCGTCTTTGTATATTCAAACTTATTGACGGTCTTATTGATAAACTGCTCCTTAAACTCGTCTGTATCTGCTTCCATACCAAGACCTGCTGTCTCATTCAATGTCAGGAAGGAAATACCTGTAATCCGATATTCTGTATTGATACCGATTGCCATCTGAATATCTCCGCCATAGCCCGCCGTACTTGTAATGAGAATTACATAACCAACCAGTTCATTCTTCTCATCATCGCCGCCGACGCAGATATCGTCGATATGAACATCCTCAAATCCATACGATTCAAGCAATGGATTGATCTGCTTAACAACATCTCCATCTTCTTCCACACTCATAATACGTGTTGCTTCCGGAAGCACCTCCGCATAGGCATCGTTCTTTGCCTGTTCCTGTGCCTTCTCAATCGGATCCTTTGTGACACTGTAGACACCACCAAGTGCTGCACCCATCACAACCGTGATCACGCAGATTGCAACGATTGCAACCACGATGCCTTTGACATCCATCTTGTCCTTCTTCTTAGGTTCCTTGTCATCCCCGTCCAAAGCATCCTCTGCCTTTGTAGCTTTCTTTGCTTCCTTCTTTGCCTCTTTTGCAGCAAGCTTTACCTGCTTCTTATCCTTGATCTCTGCCCCCTCACCAAATGCCTTCGGTACGGTTGCACGCTCAATCAGAGGAACTAACAGGTTCATAATGATGATGGAATATGATACACCCTCGGTACTGCTGCCGAAGATACGGAGTACAAATGTCAAAAGTCCTAGTCCAATTGCATAAATTACCTTTCCTGAGGAAGTAATCGGACTTGTCACATAATCCGTTGCCATGAACCATGCACCAAGCATCAGACCGCCACCACACAGATGTGCAGCCACATAAACAGGGACATTATAATCCTGTGTCACAGCATAAATTGCAACTGCAATTGTAAATGTCCCGATATAAATCAACGGAATCCTCGGGCTGATCACCTTCTTGCAAAGCAGATAGACCGCACCGATCAGCAGAGCAACCACGGATGTCTCACCGATCGTTCCCGCGGTATATCCAAGGAACATACTTCTTAAGTTCACCATGCCGGTAAGCTTCAATGTTGCAAGTGGTGTCGCAGTTGCCACACCATCGTATACAAAATTCGTCATATAACGGGAGAACGACAGCAGTAAGAAGCATCTCGCTCCAAGTGCCGGGTTCATAAAGTTCTGTCCCAGTCCACCAAAAAGCTGCTTTACGATGATAATCGCAAAGGCGGATCCAGCAATAGCCATCCAGATTGGAAGGTTTGGTGGCAGATTCAGTGCAAGTAACAATCCGGTTACGACCGCAGAAAAATCTCCAACCGTTACCTTCTTACCCATGCATTTCTGATACAGTGCCTCAAATCCAACACAGCTTCCGATACAGACTGCGACCAGCAATGCTGCATACCAGCCAAAGATGTACAGACCGAATGCCGTTGCCGGGACTAACGCAATCACAACATCGAACATGATATCCGATGTCGTTGCCTTGCTTCTCACATGCGGGGAAGCAGAGACCTTTAATTTCAAATTTTCCTGTTCCACTTTCTCGCACCTCCTATTTCTTGCGATTCGCCAAGATGGCTTTTCTTGTGCCTGCAATCGTCTGTGTCAGATGACGCTTCGCCGGACATACATACGAACAACAGCCACACTCACAGCATTCCATACCATTTAACTTCTGGAACTCCTCCAGATCGCCTTGTTCTGCCAGTGTCGCAAGCTTGTTCGGCATCACTCTGCCCGGACAAACCTCCACACATCTGCCACAGCGGATACAGTTACTCGGCTCATATTCCGAGACCTCATCCTTCGTCATACATAGAATTGCCGATGCGGACTTCGTAACCGGAATATTCAGATCATAGATGGCTTTTCCCATCATCGGGCCACCGGCAATGATCTTCTCCGGATCCTGCAGGAATCCACCTGCTGCCTCGATCAGCTCCGCAAAGCTTGTACCTATCCGTACAAGATAGTTGCATGGTTCTGTGATCGCATCACCGGTCACAGTCACCAATCTCTGAATCAATGGTTTGCCCTGCCGTACAGCTTCACAGATAGAATACACCGTGTCTACATTATGTACGATACAGCCGGCATCTGCCGGAAGCATCTTCGAATTGATATAGCGTCCGGTATTCGCATAGATGAGCTGGCGTTCTGCTCCCTCCGGATACTTGGTCTTCATGGAATTAACCTTGATGTCCGGATCATTTCCAAGCACTTCCTTCAACTTCCGGATTGCCTTTGGCTTGTTATCCTCGACCGCGATGATTCCCTTTGCTTTCGGGAAGATTGCAAGTGCAAGACGCAAGCCCTCGATCACCTTGTCCGTCTCATCAAGCAGACGACGGTAATCCGATGTCAGATACGGCTCACACTCGGATGCATTCACGATAATGTAATCGATCTCGTCAGCATTCTTCGGTGAGAGCTTGACATTTGTCGGGAATCCGGCGCCACCCATACCGACAACGCCTGCGTTCTTGATTGCTTCCAGGATTTCCTCCCTGTTAAGCTCCGCAAGCGGTTTGTCATTTTTCACATATTCAATTTCTTCAAACTGATTGTCATTTTCGATCACGATCGAATTGACCTTAGAACCGGATGCTGTCAGTCTTGGTTCCACGGCCTTGACTGTTCCAGATACAGAAGAATGAATGTTTGCAGAAACAAATCCACCGGCTTCTGCAATCAGCTGCCCTACCAAAACACGGTCACCCTTTTTGACAACCGTCTTCGCAGGTGCACCGATATGCTGACTCAGTGGATATACCATATCTCCCTTTGGGACATATTCAATTACATCCTTATCCATCGTAAGTTCTTTCCCTTCGTATGGATGGATGCCTCCTTTAAAAGTTAGTTTCATCGTACTGACCCCACTCTAAAAAATATTTACCATTATTTTAATACAAGTAGGGATTTTTATCAACAAATGTGTCCTTAATTTCACAACTTTTATGCCTGAAACCGTATATTTTTGAGCAGAAACGATGCCAGCAGTCCGATTGCCACGCCTGCTGCTATTCCGGTGATCAGAAGAACAAGCATATAATAAAAGATACGGACATTCTCCATCACACAGACTGCGACCAGTATCTGTCCCAGATTGTGGAAGACTGCGCCAGCAACACTGATTCCCACAAGACCGAATACCCGGCATTTTTTTAGCACCGTCATGATCAGGATGCTGCATGCCGCACCGGCCAGACTGTATAGTAACACCGCCATATTTCCGAACAAAACGTTCGACAGGATGATACGTCCGGTCGAGATTACAATCGTCGATTTCAGATCCAATCTCTGCAGTGCGATGATCGTAACCAGATTGGCAAGACCAAGCTTCACCCCGGGTACCGCCATATGGATCGGCACAAGACTCTCCAGATACGATAAGATCATGGCAAGCGCAATCAGCACACCGCAAAGTGCGATCTTATGGTTATTGTTTAATTGTGGATGGTCATTGGTTGGTCTGTCTTTTTTCTTCAATGATATCTGTCTCTTTCCATCTATATCCATCTACTCTTTAATTTCTACAACCAACTTATGTGGCAGACAGATAATCGTCTCTCCGGTCCGATTGATTGCCCGGTGCTTCTCACAGATCTTATCCGGACAGTCTGCATCTTGCACAGTCACACTGCCATCCTGCACAACAACCGTATTAACACCCGCCTGTTGCTTTACCTCGTAGCTTGCATCCTGATCAAGCCGCAATGTCTTCACGGAATCACCATCAATCATGATATCAACGTACGCCCCTGGCTTTTCCAGCTTCTTCCACACAAAAAGTCCTGCCATCGCCAGAATCAAAATTCCGGCGATCAGCAGGATATCTGCACGGGATATCATTTTTTGCTCCTGTTTTGATTCCATATCCGATTACCTCTGATTTACCCGAAAACATGTTCTGCAATCATCTATTTGGCTACGTTCATCATCGTATTTTCTTTTTACATTGATATCCAGCCAAATGCATTTGCAACAGAACTAAGCAGAATGATCAGTGCGAAGATCGGGCACAGATATTTTATCATCACGACAAATATCTTCTTTCTTTGGAACTTACTTTCTCCATGGCAGATTTCCTCTTCGATCTTGTCGATTCCAACCACGCGTGATACAAGCAGGCTTGTCACAAATGCAGCAATCGGCATCATCACGGAATTTGTCAGGAAATCAAACAGGTCCAAAAACTGCATTCCGAGGATCTTCACAAACCCAAGCGGTCCATATCCAAGACTCGATAATGTTCCGAGTGCAAGCATAATCAGCCCGATCACAATCGTTGACTTCTTCCGTCCCCAGCCAAGCTCGTCCTCAAATGTCGCAACAGCACTTTCCGTAAGGGCAATCGAGCTTGTAAGTGCAGCAAACAACACCAGCAGGAAGAACAAAATTCCGACGCCTGTTCCAAGTCCCATGTTCGCGAACACCTTCGGAATCGTGATAAACATGAGCGAAGGCCCTGCCTGCAGCATATCCGGATCTCCGCCGGAAAATGCAAAGACTGCCGGTATAATCATAAGTCCTGCCATGATTGCAATCGCCGTATCAAACACTTCTACATTTCTGGTTGCACCCTCGATGGATGTATCCTTCTTCATATAAGAGCCAAACGTAATCAGAATACCCATCGCAATCGACAGTGAATAAAACATCTGCCCCATTGCAGCTACGACTGTCATCCACGAAAAGTTCTTTACATTCGGAACCAGGAAATATTTCACACCCGCAATGGCTCCCGGTCTTGTCACAGAATAAATGGCAATCACCACGGAAAGTAATACGAGAACCGGCATCATCAGCTTCGATACACGTTCAATTCCGTTTTGTACACCGGCATAGATAATCGCAAGTGTCACAAGGCAGAAGATGACAAAACAAAGCTCCGTTGAAACACCATTTGATATAAATGAGCCAAAATAGCCATCCTCCGCAAGCTTTGCCCCATTTCCACGGATATACTCTGCTAAGTATTTGATTACCCAGCCGCCAATGACCGAATAATATGGCACGATCAGAATCGGTATAATCGCATTAATCCAGCCGCCGAAGGATATCCATTTCTTCTTACCAAAGAACCGAAACGCGCCAACCGGACTTTTCTGTGTCATGCGTCCGAGTGCGGACTCCGCAACGATCATCGTATATCCAAACGTCAGTGCCAACACAATATAGACAAGCAGAAAGATACCTCCGCCATATTTTGCAGCAAGATACGGAAATCTCCATATATTTCCAAGGCCGACCGACGCGCCCGCCGCCGACAGCACATAGCCAAGCTTGCCGGAAAAAGCCCCCCGCTTCTCTGGATGTTTTCTATTCATGTAACCTAACCTCTACCCTTTCCATATTTGTTTCCATAGTCGTTTTCCTTTTGCAACTATACATGGCGGCATCGTAAACATCACGCTGCTATCGAGTCAGGCCACACAGTAAACGCAAAAAGCGAACGAGATGACAGTAACATATTTTCCGTCCTTTTTCAATCGTTTTGCGTTACCTTTCCCGTTATTTCATAAAAAAAGCGTGGATACATTTCGTGTCCACGCTTTTTATGATCTTTATTCTGCAGAAAGCAGCTCAATCTTAAAATTCAGTTCCTTGCCTGCCATCTCATGGTTGGCATCAAAGGTGATAGTCTCCTTGTCTTTATCCACAACCTTCACCGGAAACTGCTGTCCGTATGGAGTTGTCAGATAAACCTGATTGCCGACCTCCAAATTCTCAGACCCCGGCATATCTTCAAATGCAACTGTGATGATATTTGCCGGATCCGGCATACCGTAAGCTTCTTCCGGCATCAGATGTATATCGATGATCTCACCGATATTCATATTCTTCACTGCTTCATCGAATCCTTTGATCATCATGCCTGCACCACATACAAACTCGAGTGGCTCGCCGCGATCATAAGATGAATCAAACTTTGTTCCATCATTGAATGTTCCTGTATAGTGCACCTTACAGCGCTTGCTTTCGTTACTCATATCTATTCCTCCGATTTCATTGAATGTCTTATTCTATCACGAAACAAAAGGAATGGCTAGATGCTTCGATTATTTCTATTATATTATTAAAATCAACGTTTGAAAGCATTCCATCTTTATATTCTCCCATAGCATAACTATCCTTTAAATATAATATTACGCATGCTTCTGCCTATTTATTAAATTCAGCCACTTTGATTTCCTGTATCATATTCCGTAAATGATCTGCTTCGTCGTTCATCTCCATGCTCGCCGCAGCGCACTCTTCCGACGTTGCAGAATTACTCTGTACAACATCATTGATCTGCTCTATTCCTTCATTGATCTGCTGTATTTCAACTGTCTGATTTGCAAGCGTATCCGCAATATCGGATACCTCTCCGGTAATAATCTTAGAGTTTTGTGCAATTATCTCCAGCTGCTGTGCAGTCTCCTCGGCAAATGAAACCCCTTTTCCGACCGCATTCACAGATGTTTTGATCAAAGCAGCAGATTCCTTTACTGCCTGTGCACTCTGATCTGCAAGCTGGTTTACCTGATTGGCAACAACCGCAAATCCTTTCCCCGCTTCTCCGGCTCTCGCTGCCTCAATAGACGCATTTAATGCAAGAAGATTTGTCTGTGATGCAATATCATTGATGGTTTCAATAATTTTTTCTATCTGTATGGATGCGTCTTTAATTTCAAGCATAGACTTTACCATCTCACGCATCTTGGCATTGTTTTCCAAAATATCGTCTCCAAGTGCCACTACCTTTGTACTTATCTTACTTGCAGCCTGTGAGTTTTGTTGAACCTGTTCCGAAACATTCTCTACCGTTGCCGTCAGTTCCTCTACCGCTGCTGCCTGGTTCGTTGCTCCATCTGCCAGCTCAGTTGCCCCGGATGACACCTGTTCTGCACCACCAGACACTTGATCCGAAACCGTCTGTATTCCCTTTACCATAGCCGCCATACTTTCTTCAAATGCCATAAAGGAATTCAGGATTCCAACAAAATCTCCCTTCCACTCCACATTCGGCTGCACATCAAAATTCCCCTCTGAAAACAGCTTCATTGCGCGGTCTATATCATCTACATAAGAGCCCAGGATCCGGATAGATTTACGCATGCTATGTGCCAATCGTCCGATTTCATCTTCCGAACGATACTCCAACATGCTGTGTAAGTTTCCTTCTGTCAGCTCCTTTGCAACATCTTCGATGGCATGCAATGGCTCCAAAATGCTCGAAAGTACTTTTTTGCTGGTTTTTTTTGAATTTATCCACGCCAGACTTATAAAGAATATAATAAAAGCAACACCGAAAACAGCACATAATACGGTATTTCTGACTGCCTTATCACTGGCTGTGTCTGTAATATCATCTAATTTCAAAGCAATATCTACTAATTTGTTCAGCGCAGGTGTACATTTGGTAAGGATATCCTCTACGCCTTTTTGGTTTTGTCCCTGTCGTATTTCCTCTATAATGGATGTGCTTATGTCTTCCCAATCCGATAATGCTGTAGCATATTCTGTATAATTTTCTTCTGAGACAACCCCGGTTTCTTTTATTATTTTTAGCTGGGCATCAACATCTGCAAGCAGCTTTGTTATTGTCTTTTCATAGTCATCATAAGAAGCTTCATCGTCATCCAATGCCATTTCCCTTATATTTCTTGCAGCAGCATTTACATTCACTCTGCACATTTTCACTGCTATGTCTGAAGCATTGATTTTCTGCACATAATTCAAAAGGTTGGCAAGCAATACGCCTATCGCTATTATGGAAAGCAGCCCTGAAATAAGCATCAGCATAATTACTTTTTTGTAGCCATAGGCTATTCGTTCCTGTAATGGCATGTTTTCAATTTTCTTTTTTGTATTTTTTGTGTACATAATTCATAGGTTCCTTTCTTATATTTTTATCTTTCGGGATTTTAGCACTATTTTTTTCGTATTTCTTGCACATATGTGTTCACAATAGTATAATTGTGTCATATTCATGAGGAGGAACTCGCCATGCAATCCATTGATTACAATTATATTGGTACTATAATCGGCAGTGTGTTCGGGATTCCGACACGTATTTATAAAAACAATACACTTATTTTTTATTACTCCACGGTCAATCTAATTAAGGATCCTGTGTCCATCTACCAGGCGGACATTTTAGAAATCACTGACCGGATCAGTTATTTTATGACTGCACATTTTTGTTACTATGGCATTGTTAATTCCGATAATTATAAAATTGTAATTGGACCGGCAAGTCAGGTTCCCAACTCCACGCCAACACTACGGGATCTTGCCATGCAATTAGACATACCGGGAGACGATACCGATGATTTTATAATCGCCATGCAGGATATCACCCATATACCATTAGAAAGTCTTATGCAGATTCTGTGTCTTTTAAATTATATACTGAACGATGAAAAACGCTTCCTTCATGATGTTTTCATTGACGATGCCATACAAAAGCAGTTTATAGAATCAATGAACAAGCATGAAGCTAAAATGTTTATCTCCAATGACACAAATCAAAGCATAGTGCTCCATAACACTTATGATCTCGAACAGAATGTGATGAATATGGTTCGAAAAGGCGATTATATGGCCTTAACAGGAGTGATTGAGAAATCTACAGCTCTGAAGATTGGTACGATGTCCGACAATCAGCTTCGTCAATTAAAGGATACCTTTATCGCTACAACTACGCTTGTTTCACGTTCGGCTATCCACGGTGGCATGAATCCCGATGATGCATTCACACTGAGTGACAGCTACATACAGAAATGCGAATCATCAAATGATTATTCAAGGATTATCAATCTTCGTTATCGTATGCTCATAGACTTTGCCAGGCGTGTAAACCAGTTACAGGAAGCAGGGGCAAAATCACAGCTTGTTTCAGATGTAGCAAACTATATTGACCATCATATGTCAGAAACGATTACGGTGGAAGCCATGGCAAAAGAATTTTATATGAGCAGATCATATCTCTCAAAACGTTTTAAGACAGAAAGTAATATCACGCTGACAGATTTTATACTTAACCGGAAAACAGAGGAGGCAAAACACCTCCTCCGCTACACAGATAAACCTTTGACTGCCATCAGTCTGGATCTCGGCTTTTCCTCCCCAGGGCATTTTTCCCGTGTTTTCCGGAAATACGTCTCCATGTCGCCGAGTGACTATCGCAAAAAATATTTAAACTGACAAACCACCTGCAACCAACAGATTATTCCCCCGCATGGAAACAGATTCTACCTTTTTATCAAGAATAAGTCTTGGACTCCCCTGAACTCGGCAGCCTTCTTCATATCCTGAAGATTAAGCTCGCCAGAGCAACAACAGCAGCGTTCCGGCAACAATCAACACTAGACCGATACCCGCCTTTGCCGTTAATTTCTCATCAAATACGACATAGGAAAATGCAATCGTAACCAATATACTCAATTTATCGATCGGTACAACGACGCTTGCCGGTCCGGTCTGCAGCGCCCGGTAATAGCAAAGCCACGAAGCACCCGTTGCAACTCCGGATAATACTAAGAATAACCAGCTTGATTTGTCGATCTGCTTTACGGTATGTTGCCTTCCGGTCACGAATACAACCACCCATGCCATGATGAGTACCACAATCGTCCGGATCGCCGTTCCAAGATTCGAGTTGACATCCTGGATTCCAATCTTTCCAAGGATCGAAGTCAGACTGGCGAATACCGCGGAACCAATCGCATAGATCAGCCATTTGCCATCCTGTTTTTTTTCTTCGATTTCCTTCTTCTGAATCATAAGATACGTTCCCACGCCAATCGCAATCATCGCAGCCACCTTGAGTGGAGACAATGCTTCCCGTAACAGGATAAATGCCAGAAGCATCGTAAGAATCGTGCTCGATTTATCAATCGGTGTTACCTTATTCACATCACCAAGCTGCAGTGCCTTAAAATAGCAAAGCCACGAAGCGCCCGTCGACAGACCGGAGAAGATCAGGAAAAGTAACGTCTTCCCGGATATATCTGCAAGCCCTTTTTGTGCGCCTACGACAAATACCATGATCCATGAAAAAATCAGGACTATAATTGTCCGAAGTGCCGTTGCGACGTTGGAATCTGTATTTTTAATTCCACATTTTGCAAGAATTGCGGTCAGTCCTGCGAACAGCGCAGAGCCGAATGCAAATGCAATCCACATCGTTATTCCTTCTTTCGTTTTATGCCTTTTGTTCTATCCGGACTGTGCCGAACCAATATGTGAACAGCGCGATGCCAGTCCCAATCAATGCTCCACCCAGCACATCCGATGGATAATGCACACCGACATACAACCGGGATAATCCCATCAGACAGGCAAAAACTAAAATCGGTATGCCATACTTCTTCGGCAGTCCCCGAAACATCACAACCGCCGCTGCAAAGGCACTACCGGTATGCCCGGATGGGAATGAATAATCCTTCTGTGCACCGACCAGACTGGTTAGTCCATCTATTACCTCATACGGTCTTGTCCGCGCGACTACATTCTTTAAGATCACATTATCGATCAACGCTGAGAAGAGAAGAGAAACTAACGCCAGCACGCCAACGCGCCTCGTCTTCTTCGGGATCAGCAATCCCACAGAGAGGACAATCCAGATCACCCCCGCATTTCCAAGTGTCGTAATAAACCTGAATATTGGTGTCAACACATCATTTCGTATATTATTTTGAATCCATAATAAAATATCTGCTTCCATCACGCTCAAAACTATCTCCAATTACCATAGCTGTCATTTGTATTTGGACATAACTATACTATGTAATTACGTTTACATCAAGTTAAAGGGGGGATTTGCATTATAATTTTACCCCCTTTTCTCACCTGCAATCTCCCCAACCCTGTTTTTCTTAATCCGCTTCAAAAGCACATACCCGACCAGACATGAAAGAAGCTCTGTGATCGGGAATGCCCACCAGATAAGTGACACGCCCATCTGCCCATTTCGGACGAAGATAGAGAACACCCCTGCAAGCGGCAGAATGATTACAAGCTGTCGGAGCAGCGAGATCACGAGTGATTCTATACCGCCGTTTAATGCCTGATAGATGCCCTGATATGCGACGTTGATGCCTGCAAAAAGGAAGCTGATCGAGATAATACGCATCGCATCTATAAAATATTCCCTCGACTGCCCTGCATTGAATAATCCGGCAAATAATTCCGGGAAAAGCTCCGTAATCAAATTTCCGACAGCCATCAGAACGATTGTGTATATCAGACCGTACTTAATTCCATCATTGATCCGCTTCTTATTTCCTCTTCCGTAAGCAAATGCAATGATCGGCGTGATTGCGTCACGAAGCCCAAATGCCAGGAAGAGCACAAACTGCTGTACTTTATAGAAGAGACCATAGGCTGTCTGGGCCGCCGCGTTGAATTTTAGGATCAGGTTCATCACATACACCATAATAGACATAAGTGCCTGTGCGATGATCGCCGGAAGTCCGATGGAATAAATCTCACGGATAATCCTGCCCTCCGGCTTCATGTAGGATACTCCATGTTCAAATTCCTTGTTGAATTTCCTATGGAAGATCAATAATAGCACTGCCGATGCAACCTGTCCGATCACCGTTGCATAAGCAGCACCCTCGACTCCCATTTCCGGAACCGGTCCGATTCCATAGATCATGACCGGATCAAGAATGATATTTACCACAGCACCTACGACCTGACCAATCGTGGAGTAAAGGGAACGTCCCGTTGCCTGCAGCAGCTTCTCAAATAACGAAAAGATAATAATTCCGAACGAACACACACAGCAGATACGCAGGTAGCCGGTTCCCATAGAGATTACCTGTGGATCAACCGTCTGCGACGAAATGTATGCTTTCACACCAAACACGCCGAACAACAGGCAGACTGCATAGATAATTACTCCAAGAAACAAACTGTTTCCCGCTACCTTCGCCGCTTTCTGTGGATTCTCCTGTCCAAGCGTCCTCGCCAGAAGTGCATTCGTGCCAACACCGGTGCCGATTGCAACTGCAACCATGAGCATCTGCACCGGAAATACCAGCGTCAGCGCATTCAGCGCAGCTTCGCTACCCACCTTCATATTTCCAACAAACGCACTATCTACAATATTATAGACAGCCTGCAATGCCATGGATAAAATCATCGGAATACCCATCCGGATCATGAGCTTATTCACCGGCATGTCCTTCATCTTGTTACTTTCTGCCATTTTTCTAAATCCTCCTTTTTCTGATGCTTCTTCCGCAAAAAAATAATGCGTAACTATCTAAGTAAGTTGGACTTACGCTGATCAGCTACACACTTTTTAATGGCATATAAAAATAAAAACGAGCAGCAAAACTGGATTTACGCAGGTCTGCTACTCGTTCGGGGATTATTATATTTGTTGTTTTTGAAAAAGTCAAACGAAAATTTCACTGTTCTCATTTGTTTTATATCAAAAATACTCGCGGCATATCGATGTTCCACTCATTATGCCGTTGTAACCTTCACACTCTCCCATACCGACGGAAGCACCGGTAAATGAGCGGCAATAATATGATAGAAAGAACAGTATACATCACCATCACAAGCGGAACCTGCCGGATCACATGCGTTCCGATCTGATACAGCAACGGCACTCTGACGCTTGCTTCCACATTTGTAAGGATCGTCGGAATCAGGTTGAACACCTCTGTATAGCCGGATAATGCCCGCCCGATAAATGGTAGTAAGCAATACAGGAAAAACGGAATACAGACGGCAACACTGATCGTATGCATCTTCGCCGCCACTAGCATGGCTAAAGACGCTGCGAGCAGACTCGCAATGTAACCACATGCGACTGTCAGTGCATAATATTGTCCGTATGTCATGATGTAGATGCTATATGCTTCCGACATCTGGTACGGTGTATGCATGCCACTGGTTCCCATAATGCCAAAGCTGATTGCACTTAACAGGACAATTCCTGTCCAGTAGATCATCGTTGTCGCAACGACGCCTGACAGTATCTTGTTTTTAATTGCTTTGGATCTTCCATACTTCGAAGCAAAAAATACCGCATCCGCCTTTGTCTGAAAATCATCTGCAAATATTCCTGCACAGATAAATCCAACCAGAATTGCCAGCACGATCGAATATGTCTCCGCATACATAATCATCGTATCCCATGCACCATAGGATTCGTATTGGAGCGGCAATATAATCTCACTGTATTTCTTCTCCAGATAATCTTTCTGTTCAGGAGTCTTTCCATACTGATCTGCCATCCATTTCATATTTCCCCGATACCACGTATAGAAATCCCGTACGGAATCCTCCGTCACCGAATCCAAAACTGTCTCATCGTATCCCGCATCCGGTGTCAGCACAGATATCATGAAATTTAAGATATCATCGATTGGCTGATATAGTGTCCCATAATTTGCATCCTGCTCCTCTTGGGATTGTGCCATCACCGCTTTATACTGTACAACAATCTTCGTAAGTTCTGCTTCCGTCAGAGCCCCTGCATACCCATTCTTATTTTCTACAAGCTTTCTCGTTGCCAGCATTCCTGTGCTGACCGTTCCATGCGCATCCACATACCGGTTGCTAGTCGCAGCAAATCCACTAAACACTGCTGCCAATATCACCATCAGTCCAACGGCAAGCACATTTAACTTCTTTGAAAAAATCCGTTTCAACTCTAATTTAAGCATCCTATCGTTCCTCCGATTTTTCCCCGAAATAAAGCAAAAATGCATCTTCCAGATTCTTCTCTGTCAGCACAGCTTCCGCCATCGGCTTCTCCTTCGATATGATCCGAAGCTCTGCACCATTTTCGGATGTTTTGATATTTCCGACCAGATATTTCCGCATATAGTTCTCGACCATATTTCTCGGCACCTGACACAGCCATACACGTTCCTGCATGGATGCAAGCAACTCTTCCGCGGTTCCTGTATAGCAAAGCATTCCATCCTTCATCAGCATGATTTCATTTGCAATATATTCAATGTCCGACACGATATGGGTGGATAATAATACAAGCCGATCATCAGACAGCTCACTGATCAGGTTCCGAAACCGTATCCGCTCGTTTGGATCAAGTCCCGCTGTCGGCTCATCTAACACTAAAATCCTCGGATCGTTCACCATTGCCTGCGCGATCCCCACGCGCCGAACCATGCCGCCAGACAGATGCTTCATCTTCCGTTTTCTGAACTTCCACATACCTACTTGCTCCAAAAGCTGTTTTATTCTCCTGTTGGCAAGTGCCGGCTTTAGTCCTTTTATCGAAGAAATATACATCATATAATCATACACACTCAGATCGGGATAATACCCAAACTCCTGCGGCAGATACCCAAGTACCTCCCGGTAAGCACTGCCAAGTTTCCAGATCTCGTTGCCATCCCACAGAATCTCTCCTTCCGACGGCTGGATAATCGTACAGAGCATCCGCATCAATGTTGTTTTTCCGGCTCCATTGACGCCGAGCAATCCGTAGATGCCCTGCTCCATAACACAGTTTACTTTCCGGACGGCGGCTACCTCTCCATATTGTTTTGTTACATGCTTAAATTCTAATTTCATTCGTGTAATCCTCCAGCATTTTCTCATCGAAGGTCAATGACCTCCGAACACAATACACAACATACGCAAATGTCAGCACCAGCATTACATTCCAGACCGGAGATGCAATCCTCTGATAGAGCGCATCATTTACAACCATCATCGTCCAGACTGCCACCCATAGCAGACACAACAGCACGGCAACATATTCTGATCGTTCCCACCGGCTGTACAACACACGGAAACAGATGCAACAGGACACATTGACCGGAAGTAAGAAGTTCACAACCAGATTGTGCAGGGTAAGTGCCGTTGTCCGATATGCTACCGCCAAAAATATCATGACAATCAAGAAGTCCACTGCCGCAAACAGCAGAACTCTCGCCGCACAGATCTGGTGCAGCGTATAATACGATGCCTGTTCCACCTCAATCGCGCCATATCTCCGGTTTTTCCAAATTTCAGGAACAATCAGAATCACAAACATTGTTGCAAAAACTCCCATAAGTCTCATCGTTTCTTTCATGTCGTTGGCATTGTTGCTCAGCCACATCCATAGATATAAAAGTGCACCCGCCTGCAGTACCCACCATCTTTTTTTGATGAGCCGAGACTGCTCATATAAGAATTCAAAATACGATATCCTCTTCAATTCCATCTGGAGTACCTGTTCTGTCAGAATATCCTGACACACCTTTATCGTGCATGCCCCCGCTTCTTCCCGTATACATGTCTGCTGTACGAAATCTCTATATTCCTGTATCCGTTGTCTGTAAGCTTTCATTCTTCCACCTCCAATTCTTTGATCAAAAGCTCCTTCGCCCGTCCAATCCGGTATTTCACCAGTGAGAGCTTGATCTGGAGCAGTTCTGCGATTTCCCTCTGCTTCAGCTCCTGAAAGAACGACAGAATCGCAACTTCCCGTAGCTCCTCCGGCAGCTTCCGCACTGCCTGTTCGATATCCAGCCGGATATCAACCGTCTCCACACGGTTTTCAGATTCCACTTTCTGCAGTTCTTCTAGCGGTATATATTTTTTCTTCTTATAATAATTCTTCACTACATTTCCAGCGATCGTATACAGATAATTTTTTATTTTTCCATATTCCCTGTATCGGTCTAAGCTTGCAAAGGCTCTGGCAAACACTTCCTGTGTCAAATCCTCCGCTTCATACGTGTCATATATATGCAGCAAACAGTACTGATAAATGCTTGGATAATATTTCCTGACCAGTCTCTCACATGCTTCCTCATCCCCGGCTCTCACCCGGTGCACCAGCAGAAAATCGCTTGTAGACTCCATTCTCGCTCTCACCTCTTTTCTATCCCTACTTACTATAACAACTTACGCATTAAAAAAGTCAGTTTTATTTATATTTTTTCAGATATTCTTCCAGACACAGATTTTCCTGCTTCATCGTCCTCGCCGCATCCTTTCCCACATACCGGTAATGCCACGGTTCGTTGTTGCTCCTTTGTTGTCCGATACCCTTCCCGCACAAACAGCGCAAGTCCCGCCGCTCTTGCATCATCAAACATTTGCTGTAGCTCCGGATAGATCCTTGAATCCACCTTTTCCCCATTGGCTAATTCAGTCAGCTCCACCTGATAATTGGCAGGAATGTAATGATCGCGGTTAACAAGGATCAGGTTCCACGCCCCAAAAGTGTCTGCCATCTGATTTTCCGAATGAAACACCATGAGCAAAGTGCAGTCTCCGCCACGAATCGAATGGTTTGCGAGCAGTCCAGTGATCAATATTAGCAAAGTCACGAGTACACGCGCTACCGCTTTGTAGCTCTGTTTCTTTTTGTGTCTTGCCTGTTTCTTCATACTGCACCTTTCCTTTCATTCCTTTGTCATTCATATATAACAACCGGGAAACTGGAAAAGTCAGTCTTATTTTCAGGGCATAAAAAAAGGAGCTCATCGCTCCTTTTTCATAACTTTATTCCGTTCTTCCGAATATCTCATACAAGATCAGATCCCGCATGCGCTCCATCGTCACTTCATACACCGCCTGATGCAGCATCTCTTTTCCTTCTGCGGCAAGCACATAGACCTTGATCAGATTCGCCACAAGCGGAATATTCACATCCGGGCGGATGCCTTCCATATGCCGGAAGAATTGAATACTTGTCTCGGTCTCTTTCTGCAGATCCGGTCTTACCTGTTCCGGAAGCATCTCCAGCAGCCGCTTCTCATCCTCCGGCGTCAAACTTGGGAATACACTGTACCTCTCATCGATCATCATCTTCAGATATGTGCGCGTCTCTGCCGGACCAGCCTTTTCCTTGCCATTTAATGCAATCCGGATCAGCTCCGGAATCTTTCTTCTCCGGTATTGCAGAACCTCATACACATATTCTTCCTTCGACGCGAAGAAATTATAGAACGTACTCACACCGATGCCGGCTGCCTCCGTGATCTTAGCAACCGACATATGTGTCATTCCATACTGCTTCAACAAATCAAACCCTGCATCCAGCATTTTCTCTCTATACTCTGCCCGTTCTTCCTCCGTAAATACCCGTTTTGCCATCTGTATCCTCCCAAAAAGCTTCTGAAGAAATCTACTCGTTTCTGTTATTTTCCTTCAAAGCTTCCACCATGTCAATCCTTGATATTTTTTTCTTCTGGAGAAGAAGGGAAATCTCATAGACGACCCATGTAAGTACGAAACCGATCACCAAGGTTCTGGCTGTGAGAACCGGCGACAACAGCATACCATAATTCTCGATTGTATCTGAATAACCGACCTTGACAAACATATATGCAGCCGGGATTCCGATCAGATATCCGATGCATACCAGAATATGGTTGACATTCAGTACCCGGTTCGAAATCTCTTTCTGGCTGAAACCAAGTACCTTCATAACCGAAATATTGGTTGCTGTTTCTGCCACGATCATGTTGATAATCAGATACAACACAAATACACCAAGCACAACACCTACGATCTCAAATATAACCATGATTGCATGCATCGGTCCCATCATATTTTCCATCGTGTCTGCCGTGACAGTCATGGTTGTCTCACTTGCCACGCGGTCTTTGTCAAGTGACAATGCATCCTTGCTTATAATGCAGTTATAGGCGTCACTGTCTACACCTGCCAGCGCCGTTGCATTTTCTCTTCCTGTGTACAGATAGCAATGCGTGTTGTCCGTCACGATACCACTGATTGTTACCTTATGTTCTTTCAGATCTGCAATATTGCTGAAGGTAAGCGTATCACCTGTCTTTATACCATAGGTCTGTGCAGCAGCACTTGTCAGATAATATTTGTCCAGATCAAGCGCGTCACCACCGTCCGTCTTGTCCGGGAAATATTTCGAATCCCTGCTGATTCCCTGTGCCAAAAGCTGTACTGTGTTTCCCTCTACCTCATAGTAATTCTGGAACAACGCCTCGCCCTGCTCCGGCGTGCCTTCCTCTAACGAATTCAGCCGGTACAGATATTCGTACTTGATAGAGCTTGTAAGTCCTCCATGCATCAGCGTATCCAGACTGTCTTTCATAATAAATCCGGTCAGAATACAGAATGCTGCGACAGCCACACCAAATGCCGTTACAATGCTTCTTCCCGGATGTCCGATCACGCTCCGCACCCACATCTTTGTCTGTGTCTTTGCATGACTCTTCTTCATCACGCCAACTGTCTTCGTATCTTTTCCTGTGTTTCTTAAGAGATCGACCGGTGACTTCTTCAAGAGCTTTGCCGCCTGGATTGCGATAGCCGCACAATAAAGGATGGTCGGTACCACCAGCGCTGCAACGATCGATGGTACGTCGTAGGTCGGTGTATACGTAAGCTTTTCAAAATCGTATTCGATATAGAATCTGCACAGTACTCCTGTCAGCGGAACGGACACAATCACTCCAAGCACACTTCCGATGAAGCCCGGCAGTACCCCATACCGCATATAATGTCTTATGATCTGCTTCTTGGAAAATCCGAGTGCCAGAAATGTTCCAAGCAGATACTGTTCCTGTCTGATATTTCTTCCAAGCACCATAACAACAAGCGTGATAATAATGATGAACATAACCGGTGCATACATGGTTGCCATGTTCGTAACGGCATCTCCCTCATTGACCGGCATGGAGATTCGTGTGTTCGTGGTTGCCGCCATATAGCTTGCAATCACATAACCTTCATTTAACTTCTCACGCACTTCCATGGAATTATCCTTGTTGTATTTGATAGAATAATAGCTTGTCTCATCTGCATCAATCTTGTCATATTCCTTGCGATCGACTACGACAAGTGCGAATTTCTCACTATCAATATAGCCGGACAGCTTCTCAAGCATGTAGATATAATCTGCCTTCGTCGTGTAGGCAGATACTTTATAAGCATACGCCCCAAGGGAAATCGTATCTCCAACCCGGATGTCATGCATATCCGCAAAATCCTGTGTCAGAAGTGCTTCCCCGTCACCCGGTTCGTGTCCGTCCCGCACCTCACAGAGGTTCAGCTTCTCCGGCATCGGGAATACACGGATCGTAGCTCCTTTTAAATCCCCACTTTCCACATTTACATCCTTATACCGGCTGTGTTCCAGTATCACATCATATTCCTGTTCGAGCTTCTCCATATCTGCATCGGACAACGGCTGATAAGTGACAAACTCCGCATCCTCCGCCTTATAGTCCTTCACAAAATCATCCACAACCTTTGTCAGTGTGTGTCCGGTTGACACCGCGGCGACAATCACCATAGATGTCAGCATCGTAAGAATGATACTGATAATATAAAACGCGATGTTTTTCTTTATGCTGCGCCCAGCTCTCTTATTGATCGTCATATTACAACTCCATCTCCTCTACTCGTTTCTTATCTGCATTCTTCTGATTGGATACAACCTTGCCATCCGTGATCTTGATGATCCGGTCTGCCATTCCGGCGATGTTCAGGTTGTGTGTAATAATCACGACTGTCGTCTTATATGTATCATTCATTTTCTGTACACGCTGCAATACATCCTTTGATGACTTTGTATCAAGCGCACCGGTTAACTCGTCACAGAGAAGGATATCCGGCTTCTTCACCATTGCCCGCGCGATGGCGACACGCTGCTGCTGACCACCGGAAAGCTCCTTTGGAAAATGTGTCTCATACTTCTTCAGTCCCAGTTCTTCGATCAGTGTGTCGGTACTGAGCGGCTCCTGCACAAGCTCTGCTGTCATCTCAATATTCTCACGCACGGTCAGATCCGGTGTCAGATTGTAGGACTGGAATACGAATCCAAGCTTCTCCCTCCGATACAGTTCCAGCTCGTTGGCAGACATCTTCTCCAAGTCCGTTCCATCTACCAGCATGCTTCCCTCGGTCAACTTATCCAGACCGCCAAGGATATTCAGCAGTGTACTTTTACCACTTCCACTCGGACCTAAGATTACGACGATCTCTCCCTTCTCTACCCCAAACTCGGCATGATCGAGCGCGAACACCGTTGCTTCTCCCTTTCCGTATTTCTTTACCAGATTTTTTCCTTCTATAAACATTCTGCGTCCTCCCTGCTATATGCGAATATTTTTGTTGTTTCATTCGTATATATGTTAGTTTTAACTAACCTGTTTGTCAAGAGGTTTTACGAATGTTTTTTGTTTTTTATTCGCATAGTGCACGTTTTTGTATGAATTGGTTGATATAGATGACTGTTGCAGTGTGGTTTTTGTATGAATTTGGGGATATTGTTGACTGCTGTTGGGTGACTTTTGCTGATTGCCACTTTTTTACCCAACTATCTCTCATCTTTATTGTTGGGTTTGGGGAAATTTTTTGAAATTAGATTTTTTCACCCAGTGAAATTACCAGATTAACAATTATCATTGGGGGGATTTTTCGAATTACGAAAAATCCCCCCAACCAGCTTGCTATATACATACTTTTATTGGGGAGAAAAAGTCAAAGAAAAAGAATTTCCCCAACACACATCCTTTACATCATACACAGATACACGAAATACGCCACATAACATAGCAGCATGAAGATGCCGCATGGACGCCGCAGTTCCTTATGCTTATATGTTCCGATCCACAAGATCGCACCAACCACAACCGCAATGATCGTATCTATGATGAATTTGCTCTCAAATGGCACTGTACAGATGAGTGCAGTTGTACCGATTACGAACAGGATATTGAAAATATTGCTACCCACGATATTTCCGATTGCGATTCCCGCATTTCCTTTCCGCGCTGCTGTGACAGATGTCACAAGCTCCGGAAGTGAGGTACCCAGTGCTACAATCGTAAGTCCGATAAACCGCTCGCTCATACCGAAATATCGTGCGATTGCAGATGCTCCGCTGACTGCGAAATCGCTTCCCTTTACAACGAGCACACCGCCGATCACCATGAAAAGAATGCATTTCCATACCGGGTAATCCTTTGTTTCGCCTTCTTCCTCATTGGTTCCTTTCTTCGCCATCACAAACAGATAACCTAGATATAACAGGAACAAAACCCAGAAAATAATACCTTCTACGAATGTCACTTTCCCACCGGTTATTCCAAATACCAGCAGTATGATCGTAACTACCATCATAAATGGTATCTCATAGCGAAACGTTGACGTCTGGATCGCTACATTCGTGATCACCGCTGTCACACCAAGAATGATCAGAATGTTGAGGATATTACTTCCCACGATATTTCCGATCGTGATTCCCGCATTCTTCTGCAACGCCGCCGTAATACTGACCGCCGCCTCCGGCATGCTTGTTCCCATCGCTACAATCGTCAGACCGATGATGAGCTGCGGAATCCCGAGCTTCTTCGCGATACTCGCCGCCCCCTCTACAAACCAGTCTGCCCCCTTCACGAGAAACAAAAAACCTACCAACAAAATAACAACCTTCAAGAACATCCTTTCTACCTCTCTTTCTTTGTTTTATTTTGCAGTAGGTATAAAAAAAGAGACTCCTACTGCGTAAACAGTAAAAGTCTCGCTATTTCATCACTTTCCGAGTTATATGTTTCAATAACTGTCTTGACGAAGAAGTGAACCGCGACCGGCAAGCTACTCCCTTTTTATATGTGTATTCTAACAGATTGATTTTTATGAATCAAGTGCCAAAATAGATTTTATATTCTAATTTTTCTTATATTCATATATGTATTTTATTTCTTTTAACGTTAGTTTCTGGAATCATTTCATTATTCCACCGTGAAAATAGCATTCATATACCTTAACATTCTCACAGTAAATTTCTTCATAACCTTGAAACCAGGAAAAATCTCCGACTACATTACACTTATAGGTATATTGTCCCGATTGATAATACTCTGGTCCTCTAAATGGCATTTTTTTATCGGCTTTGCGAAGAGCTTCCTTTAAAAAATCACCACTGAAATTCTGATTCAAAACGCGTCCTATGTAATTCATTGCATACTGTGATTTACCTTCATACCATATAGCTTCCTCACCAGCAAACTGTTCCCCACCAACGTATGTATCATGATATGTATAAGAACCATTGCTATATGAAAAATCATGAGAATCCAATCGCGTTGAATCCGTCTCATTCATATAAGCAGCATATGTATTAACATTTGCTTCTAAGCGAAATTCAATAAGTCGATCAACGTCTGTTCCACTATGATCGAAACAGCCAACAGTACATTCTTGGTCTTTCACTAAATAATCGACTGTAACATTGAACAACTTACTGATTTGAATAAGGTTACTAATATCAGGATATACCTGCCCAGACTCCCACTTCGCTACAGCCTGTCTGGATACATCCAGTTTTCCTGCCAGTTCCTCTTGGGTCAAACCTTTATTCTTACGAATTAATTGTAGTTTTTGTGAAAAAATCATTTCATATCACCTCCACAATCATCGTACTATACTTTAATCATTTATTACATAAACCGATAATTGCTATTTTGCTACTAATATTATACATATCCTTCCTATCGCTCCTGAAAAAACTCGATTTCTTCTCCAAGCGGTCCTCTGCCAAACGCAATTCTTGCCTTATATTCCGGTTCGGATGGAATCATAATATCCTTGGGTTCCACAAACACCTCGTACCCTGCTTCCTTCAGCTTTTCCACGCAGGTATCTACATCCTCGGTTGCAAGGGCAAAATGCCGGATGATTCCTGTCTCCGCTTTTTCTCCGCCTTTTGCGAATACTTCCAATACCGCATTTCCAAACTGGAACATGATTCCTTCGCTCCATGTTCTGGCAATCTCTAATTCTAAAATCTCGTGATAAAAATGTACTACTTCCTTATATTCCTCTTCGTTAGCACATTTCAGACATACATGATGAATCCCTTTAATTAAGCTCATTTTGACTCCTTTCCACACTTTCCCGCCCTTTTCTCATGAAAAACCATTTATTATTTTTTATTCTATCAAAAAATTATGAACCTGCAAGAACATATTTGATAATAACATGACATTCCTGCGATTCCGAATATTGCCAGATCATCTCCAACTATTGTATAGTGGACATAGAATTAAGAACGGAGGGCTGCTTATGAATTACGCATTTACAAATGGAAAGATACTGGATGGAACCAAAGACATGCAGGTGCAGACCGGGCTTTGCATCCTCGTACAGGATGGCACGATCACCGATATCGTACCGGATACAGCCGACCTTGCCGGCTACAAAACCATAGATTTACAGGGACGTTATATCATGCCCGGACTCATCAACATGCATGTGCATCTTGCCGGAAATGGAAAGCCGCAGAAAAAACAGCGTGACAATGAAAAGCTCGTAAAGAAGATAATGCGTTCTTCCCTGACACGTGCCGTCGCTTACAAGATGGTTTCCGGCTTTGCGAAGGATGAACTGTTAAGTGGTGTCACGACGATCCGGACGGTCGGCGGACTCGGAAGCTTCGACACCCGCCTGCGGGATGAGATTGCCGCCGGAACAAAGGTCGGTCCGCGTATCCTCGCTGCCAACGAGGGCATCTCGGTTCCGGGTGGACACATGGCAGGTTCGGTTGCAATCGCCGCTGCCTCCATCCCGGAAGCACTTGCGCATCTCGAACAGTCAAAGAAGGAAAAGGTTGACTTAGTGAAGCTCATGATTACCGGCGGTGTGTTAGATGCCAAAGAAAAGGGTGTCCCGGGCGAGCTGAAGATGTCGCCGGATATGGTGCGTGCCGTCTGCGACAAAGCACATGCCGACGGCTATATTGTTTCCGCCCATGTGGAATCTCCTGAGGGTGTCCGCGTGGCTCTGGAAAATGGTGTCGACTCGATTGAGCACGGTGCGAAGATGGATGCTACGATGATCGAATTATTCAAGGAACGGGGTGCATTCCTCTGCACGACGATCTCACCGGCTCTGCCATATGCGCTATTTGACCGCTCTATCACAAATGCGACCGAAGTCGAGCAATTTAATGGCAATGTCGTATTTGAAGGAATCGTGGATTGCTCCAAGAAGGCACTGGCAAACGATATTCCGGTTGTTCTTGGCAATGATGTCGGCTGCCCGTGGATCACACAGTACGATTTCTGGCGTGAGCTTTATTACTTCCACAAATACGTGGGTGTCTCGAATGCATTTGCACTCTATACGGCAACCGGGCGAAGCGCCGAGCTTGCCGGAATCAGCGATATCACGGGATCGATTGAAAAGGGGAAAGCAGCCGATCTGATTGTCACTGCGAAGAATCCTCTGGATGATCTGCGTGCGCTCCGCAACGTAGATATGGTGGTTGCCAGAGGCACGATCATCGACCATCCGAAGATTAAAAAGAAAAAACAGGTGGAAACAGAACTGGATAAATTCCTGTAAAATACTTCTACAACAGTCCTGCAAATAACCGCATGAATAATTGTCCCAGACGCAGATACGCACTGCGTCCGGAACAATATTTTTCTGTCACTTCCCTGCTCTCCTGCATCGTTTTCTCCAGATCATGCCGGATAGAGAATACAGCAGGATTGTCAACTATGAAACAGCCGTTCTCAAAATGATGATACAGGCTCCTGTAATCCAAATTGATTGTTCCGCAGGTTGCCATACAATCATCTGCCACACTCATTTTCGCATGGCAAAATCCCGGTGTCCACTCATAGATTCGCACTCCATGCTTAACCAATCCGTGATAAAACGAACGCGTAACGTTGTAAATCAGCTTCTTATCCGGAATTCCCGGCGTGACAATCCGTACATCCACGCCCCTCTTTGCTGCCAGACATAATGCATGTGTCATCTCATCCGTGATAATGAGATAAGGCGTGATAAACCAGCAGTATTTCTCTGCTTTATTTATGATACTGATATAGACTTCCTCTCCAACCTGTTCATCATCGGTTGGAATATCTGCATACGGCTGCACGAAACCAACCTGTCTGGCCCGGTAGCCGGACGGAGTAAGATATTTCTCAACATCCACATCATCCACATCTTTGTCACTCACGGCGTTCCACATTTCCAGAAACGTCACGGTCAGGGATTTTACCGCATCTCCTTCCAGACGAATGCCTGTATCCTTCCACCTGCCATATGGCTGGGTCATATTAAAATACTCATTTGCAAGGTTATACCCTCCGGTAAATCCCACCTTACCGTCAATCACCGTAATCTTACGATGATCCCGGTTATTTAAAAACATATTTAATCCCGGGGTAAATGGATTAAACACTCTGCACCGGATACCGACTTTTTCCATCTTTTTAATAAAATCTGTATTGATAAATCCAATTGACCCCATATCATCATAGAATACGCGGACTTCCACTCCCGCCTTTACGCGGTCTTCCAATACTTCCTGTACCATATGCCACGCTTCCGCATCCTCGATTGCATGATATTCCATAAAGATAAAATGTTCTGCCTTCGCCAGATCTGCAAGCTGTGCTCGAAGCCCCTTGATTGCTTCATCATAATATGTGATATCTGTATTCCGGTACACCGGATAGCTTGAATTTCTCTGTATATACGTGGAGATACTTCCGGCTTTGGGGAGTTGCAAAAGTAATCTTTCCAGATTATCTCTGTTAGCCGGAATCAATGGGAAAAGGCGGCTGTCGATTTTCTCATACCGTTTGCGCATCTTCCGTGTGCCACCATTTAAACCAATCAGCAGATATAACGCAACACCCATGATCGGGAATATCAGTATCAGAATAATCCACGGCATCTTCATGGATGAGGTCTGATCTGACGCATATAATGCCAATACAAGGATTGTTCCAAGCAAACGTGTCAGAAGATTTACAATCTCTGCATATTCGTTCAGTCTTGTTATCATGGAGACTATAAATATAACTTCAAGCAAAATACACACGGCACAAAAACATAACCGTTTAATCCCGTTTTTTGTTTTGGCTTTCCCTTCTAACGTATTTTTCTGCATAATAATTTCCTCTCATAAATCCCTGGCAAATGCATTAATATCCAAGTGTATCGTTCACTAGAATCACATGGATTCTTCCCTCATGACGCGAGAACCTTGTAATCAGGAACTGACAGCAGAGTGTATCCGGAGACTTACAATCCGAACATCTGCCTGTGACCTTGCACGGTGTCTTCACATCAAACCGCTGGGCGTTCACCGGAGCTGCCACATTTCTGGCACGCTTCATCGCCTCATCAAGATCGGAACAGACCTTGTTCATTCCCACGATAAATAACACCCGCTTCGGTCCCTGTGCGATACAGGACACACGGTTGGAATTTCCATCGATATTTACGATGATGCCATCGTTCGTCATCGCATTGGCACTCGATAAGAATACATCTGCATCATATGCTGCCAGCAATCCCTCACGCGGCGTCATCTGCGAACGATCTATGTAATTATAATTTCCTGCCTGCAAGGCATCCACCAGACCAATCTCGCGTGCGCTCTGACAACCACCCATCGCAACGGAGCTGCCCTCGCCGATTATCTCCAGTGCCAGCTTCAAAGCTTCTCCCTTATCTGCTGCATAGTAACCGGTCATGTTCCGGGATTCCAATCCTTTGATAACGGTCTGTGCCAGAACCTCATTTCTTTTTTTCATATTCTCGTTCATGCTATTTCCTCCATTCTCTATGCGTGTCTTTTATTTTAGCACAATTTTACACATATAGAATCATGCATACCACCAAATTTTCCATGAAAATGCATATAAGACACATACAAAATCGATTATAATATATGGCTGCTTTCCGGAATTGTCAACCGCATATTGTCCTATATCCATTTTTCATTTATAATGATTTCGCTATGTTAGACAGTCAGCCGATATCGGTTTTGAATACAGAAACGGAGAATTAAAATCACACATGTTAACGCCGGATTATTATAACAAATTTACCTGTATTGCGGACAAATGTCCGATCACCTGTTGTAAAGAGTGGAAAATCGCAGTCGATGCAGACACGAACCGCCGCTGGAAGAAGCTGCTTCCGCCGGATACCGTACCGGAATGCCGTAAGAATTTAAGTGCCTACACAACGAAGAAAGACGGGCAGCACGTAATCGGATTAGACGCGATGCATCGCTGTCCTTTCCTAGACGAGGCAAAGCTGTGCCGCTTAGTCTCTGCCTACGGAGATTCTGTGCTCTCAGAAACGTGTACAACCTTCCCGCGGGAATATCATACCTTCCACGACCACAAGGAAGGGATGCTCATGCCATGCTGTCCGGCAGTGATTGATCTGTGGAGATATACGCTACTGGATTTCCCACAGGTGTCTGATCCGGACGCACTCTTTTTGATCCGCGCTTCGATCATGGATCTGATTCAGGATACGAATATTTCTATCGAAGAAGCTTTATTAGAAAGCTTTTATATTCTGTCTGAACTGGCAAAAAAAGCACCGATTACCATAGCAAAGGTAACTGAATATTTCTCACCTGCTTCGCTTGCAGAGCTTCGTGCAGCTATCCACGACGTAGAACTTCCGGCTGCGGACACATGGATGGAATGCAATGAGCTGTTACAGGATTTATCTGTAAATTATATCGAGGAAAGCTTGTACGCATCTTACTTGAATCCACTGATTACGCTCGCAGAACAATTCACTGTGCCAGACGATGTAATACTCGCTGACTTTCAACGACAATTACATACCTACGATATCCTGTTTCGCAATTATGTGGCAAACGAAATATTCTCCGACCTGCTTATGCCGGAGGATACGATTGACGATATGTTGTTACATCTCGAATGGATTGCCATGGAATATGCATCCATCCGGCAGAGCCTTTTTCTTCTTTACTCTGCCGAAGGAGCGAATTATCTTTCTTATGAAACCGTCCGTGACTATATCGTAATCCTGTCGCGCATGACCGGTTATGAAGATGCGGATATCCGCGAATATCTGGAAAATAGTTTTGCATCCCCGATCTGGGATTGGGGATATTTTGCGCTGGTGGTTGGGAAATAATTACTTTTTCTCATCCAACAGCACAACGCCCTGTGCCGGGTTCTCCTTGATGGCTCCAACAACCGGATGTGGCACATACATCTCTTCCAGATAAGCCACGTCCTCTGCGGAAAGCTTCACATCGAGCGCACCTGCTACATCATCCAAGTATGCAGTCTTCGTTGCTCCGACGATTGGTGCTGTCACGCCCTTTGCCCACTGCCATGCAAGAGCAATCTGTGACATCTTACAGTTGTGTTTTTCTGAGAGCTCATGCACTCTGGCAACCACCTTCATATCCTGTTCTTCCATCCGGTCATACTTTCCACGTGCAACACGGTCGGTCTGACTCCGCAGAGAATCTGTATTCCACTCAGGTCTTGACAGATGCCCGGCTGCAAGCGGACTATACGGCATCAGCGCAACATTCATCTGCTTACAGATTGGAATCAACTCGCGCTCATCCTCCCGGTAAAGAAGATTGTAATGATTCTCCATCGTAGCAAACGGTGTCAGTCCCCGCTCTTTTGCGGCAAGCTGCATATTATAAAACTGATATCCATACATCGCAGATGCACCGATTGCACGCACCTTTCCAGCCTTTACAAGACCATCCAGCGCTTCCATCGTCTCCTCGATCGGAGTATCAAAATCAAACCGGTGAATGATATACAAATCCAGATAGTCGGTTCCAAGCCTTTTTAGGGAACCGTCGATTTCCCGCTCAATCGCTGCCTTTGACAGTCTACCCTCATTGAAATACACCTTCGATGCGATCACAACCTTATCACGTGCCACATTCTTTTTCAGTGCCTGTCCCAGATATTCTTCACTGGTTCCTGCGGAATAACAGTTTGCAGTATCAAAGAAATTGATACCAAGATCCAACGCATGCTTGATCACCTTCTCGCTTTCCTGCGCATCCAGTGTCCAGTCATGCATTGTACCTGCTTTTCCAAAGCTCATGCATCCGATGCAAAGCTTCGATACTTCAATATCGGTATTTCCAAGTTTTGCGTACTCCATGTATAAACCCTCCTGTAAACAAGCAAGTGATTGCCGTTATTTACCACTCCGCGCAATCACCTGCAATCCTAAATGTTTTATTTTAACTTACAATATTCCTCGTCTGTTACCGGCTCGCACCACTCATTGGATGTCTCCTCGCCCGGTACCTCTACTGCCAGATGGCTGAACCAGCTATCCGGTGCAGCGCCATGCCAATGCTTAACACCTACCGGAATGTTGATGCAGTCACCCGGTTTCAATTCGACTGCTTCCTTGCCCTCTTCCTGATAATATCCACGTCCGGCTACGCATACAAGAATCTGTCCGCCACCGCTCTTTGCATGATGGATATGCCAGTTGTTCCGGCAGCCCGGCTCAAATGTAACATTGAAGATGCCAACCTGACTGGTAGATACCG
>ERZ1034626.13-NODE-13-length-127056-cov-22.550759_pt1 | contig 127056 bp, 111 predicted proteins | sample MGYA00520652_ERZ1034626 | MGnify/ENA primary metagenome ERZ1034626 (study PRJEB33766, sample SAMN09781765) | gut metagenome | biome: gut microbiome | host: Homo sapiens | place: Madagascar | study: EMG produced TPA metagenomics assembly of the PRJNA485056 data... | reverse complement strand
CAACAAAAAAATTAATTAAATTAAGAGGAAAACTATGTCTAACGAAATTCGATTAAATAAATACCTAAGTGAAGCCGGAATTTGCTCCCGAAGAGAAGCTGACCGGCTGATTGAAGCCGGGAAGGTAATGGTGGATGGAACGGTTGCAGATATTGGAACACGGGTTGGTGAGACTTCAGTTGTTACGTGCAATGGAAATCCAGTACGGCTGCGCAAAAAAAAGGTGATTTATGCGTATAATAAACCGATTGGACAGGTTTGCACGTCGAAAGAAGCAGACAAGGACAGCATCTTCCGGTATGTGGAGTTCCCAGAACGGGTAAACTATGTAGGACGACTCGATAAGGATTCAACCGGGCTTTTACTGCTTACGAACGACGGAGATCTGGCAAATGAGATCCAGCGATCCAGAAATAATCATGAAAAGGAATATCATGTGCGTGTCAATACTGATATTACCGAAGATTTTATTAAGAAGATGTCGGAAGGTGTTGAGATCTTGGATACAGTGACGAAGCCATGTAAAGTCAAAAAGACTGGAACGAGAAACTTTTCAATTATATTGACACAGGGATTGAACCGGCAGATACGGCGGATGTGCGATGCATTACATGTACGTGTCGTACATTTAAAGCGTGTGCGGATCATGAATGTACGGCTTGGAAATTTAAGACCGGGCGAGTTCCGCACACTGACGCGGGACGAAGAACAGGAGCTTCGGAAACTGGTGCAGAAGAAATCGTAACAGGAGAAGGAGAAAAACGATGGATGCAAAAACAGAGCGTATGAAAGAATTGGTGGAGCTGTTAAATCGGGCTTCCAAAGCATATTATCAGCAGGATACAGAGATTATGTCCAACCTGGAATATGATGCGTTATATGATGAATTGGTGGCATTAGAGCAGGAGACCGGACTGATCTTATCGAAGAGTCCGACACAGCATGTCGGGTATGCGGTGATCAGTGAGCTGCCAAAGGAACGGCATCCGGCACCGATGCTATCATTGGACAAAACGAAGAGCGTCGAGGATCTGGCTGCATGGCTCGGAGATAAAACCGGTGTTATGTCGTGGAAGATGGATGGACTGACGGTCGTACTTACCTATGAGAATGGTGTGTTAGTAAAAGCGGTTACACGTGGAAATGGTGAAATCGGTGAGGTCATCACGAACAATGCGAAAGTATTTGCAAATCTGCCGAATCATATCGCGTATAAAAATCCACTTACGATCCGTGGGGAAGCAGTTATTACCTATACGGATTTTGAACGTATCAACGCGACAATTCCGGACATTGACAGCAAATACAAGAATCCAAGAAACTTATGCTCCGGCAGTGTACGCCAGCTCAATAATCAGATCACAGCCGAGCGGAATGTTCATTTCTTTGCGTTTAACATGCTTGATACCGGAGTTGCGGAGATTGACGCAACGATGAATTCAAAGTTTGATTTCCTGACGTCTCTTGGATTTGAGGTTGTGGAGCATGTCGATGTCACAGCGGCAACGATGCAGGAGAAGGTCACATATTTTGCAGAGAAGATCGAGACCAATGATTTCCCGTCCGATGGACTGGTGCTTTCTTTCGATGATGTCGAATACGGCAAAAGTCTTGGACGGACAGCGAAGTTCCCGCGGGATTCGATTGCGTTTAAATGGGCAGATGAGGAAGCGGAGACAACGCTTCGGCATATCGAGTGGAGTCCATCCCGTACCGGACTGATCAATCCGGTTGCAGTCTTTGATGCCGTATCACTGGAGGGGACATCTGTGAGCCGTGCCAGTGTACACAATGTCAGCATTGTGAAGCAGTTACAGCTTGGAATCGGTGATACGATCAAGGTTTACAAGGCGAATATGATCATCCCACAGATCAGTGAGAATCTGACCAAATCCGGCACACTTGAAATCCCGGACACTTGTCCGGCGTGTGGCGGTAAGACAGAGATACGAGAGGAAAATCAGGCGCAGACACTTGTCTGTCCAAATCCAGCATGCCCGGCAAAAGCAATCAAGCTGTTCACGCATTTTGTATCAAGAAATGCAATGAACATTGACGGCCTATCCGAGGCGACACTACAGAAGTTCTTAGACTGTGGATTTATAGAGGAGCTGTATGATATTTACCGGATCGACCGCTATGAGGCAGAGATTGTGAAATTAGAAGGCTTCGGGCAGAAGTCTTATGACAATATGATGGAGAGCATTGCGGCAAGTCGTACGACACAGCTTGCACGTGTCCTGTATGGACTTGGCATCCTGAATGTCGGTACTGCTATGGCGAAATCTATCTGCAAATATTTCAAAGATGACGTAGAAGCAATCATTCATGCGGATGCAGCGCAGTTTGCCGAGATTGAGAAAATCGGCGATGTGATCGCGGAGGGGATTGTGGCTTATTTTGCAGATCCGAACAATATCCGGGTACTGCATGAGATTTTAAAGGAAGTGACACTTGTCGTCGAGGAGAATACTGCACCGCAGGATCTCGAGGGAAAGACATTTGTCATTACCGGTTCACTCAATCATTTTGCAAACCGGGATGAACTTAAAAAAGTGATCGAAGACCGCGGTGGAAAAGTAGCAGGCAGTGTCTCTTCGAAAACCGCATATTTGATCAATAACGATGTATTATCTTCCTCATCGAAGAATAAAAAGGCGAAATCACTTCGAATTCCGATTATTTCCGAGGATGATTTCTTGCAGTTATAAAAAATTCGTGGTATGCTTTAGCTTTAGAGAAGAAAAGAGGTTTTAGAGATGCCGATTAGAATAGACAACGATCTGCCAGTGAAGAAAGTACTGGAACAGGAAAATATATTTGTGATGGACGAACACCGTGCTATGACACAGGATATACGTCCACTTGACATTTTGATTTTAAATCTGATGCCGTTAAAGGAAGATACGGAGTTGCAGCTTCTGCGCAGCCTGTCAAACACACCACTGCAGGTAAATATCTCCTTTATCCGCACGATGTCCTATGAATCAAAACATGTATCCGAATCACATCTGGAGCGTTTTTACAGTGACTTTGAACATGTAAAGAACAGGAAATGGGATGGTCTGATCATTACCGGAGCACCGGTGGAGAATATGGAGTTTGAGGAAGTGGAGTACTGGGATGAACTGACTGCCATCATGGACTGGTCAGTTACGAATGTTACGTCCACACTGCATATCTGCTGGGGTGCACAGGCGGGACTTTACTATCGTTATGGTGTGAAAAAATACCAGCTTCCAGAGAAGTTTTCCGGTGTGTATAAGCATTATACGTTCCATAAACGGACACCACTGGTACGTGGATTTGATGATTCGTTCTTAGTTCCGCAGTCCCGTTATACCGGTGTGGATAAACAGGCAATCGTCGACAATCCACTTCTGGAGATCGTTGCTGAGTCTGATATTACCGGACCATATCTGATTATAGGAGAAGATGGCAAGAATATCTTCGTAACCGGACATCCGGAGTACGATACATTTACACTCGATCAGGAATATAAACGCGACATCAAGCGTGGCTTAAATCCGAATATTCCGGTTAATTATTATCCGGATAATGATCCGGAGCAGAAACCGATCAAGTCTTGGAGATGTCATGCGAATACACTTTATGCAAACTGGCTCAATTATTACGTATACCAGAGCACCCCTTACGATTGGACGAAAAAGGTTACGGGTTAAGGGATGCTAGCTTCGTGATCGTGAGTATGTTATGAAGCAGGTAGCCGCAGAACATACCGCATATGTATGCATGGATGCCGAAATGTGGCACAAAGAAGATGATACATAAGATTCGCACGCTGATGCCGAGAATATTGTAGATTAAGTTCTGCGTGGCATAACCGATCCCATTCATAACGCTGGAAAGCGTTGTGGATAGATAAATAAACGGACATAAAAATCCCATCAGCTGTAGCAGCGTTCCTGCTTTGGCACTTTCAAAGGCGAATGTACAGATTGGTTTTCCGAAGAGTATATACAGGATGCAGGCGAAGCTGCCAAGCATGATGCAGAAAAGAGCACTTGATACAAGTGCTTTTTTTATTGCTTCCGTATCGCGTTTCGCACACGCGTAAGAAATGGATGGAAGCAGCATCGTGGAAAGTGAGTTTGTGATCGTCGCCGGAAACAATAAAAACGGAATGACAATACCTGTGATGATGCCATACATTTCCATACTTGTATCGGCGTTGTTGTAATACTGAAAAAGAAATGTCGGAAGTATGATTGCTTCAAAACTGGAAAATAGCGTAAAAATCAGATTGTTGGAAGTAATCGGAATAATGTCCTTCAGCATTGGGATTATAAGGGACGATTTCTTCCCGGTTGATGGATGGGAATTTTTGCTTTGTAGTCTGCTGTTTTGACTCTTATTTTTGTGGAAGAGCATGTAACAGATGACTGCATAAAGTGTCGCCCCCATCTCGCCGATCACAACACCGAGAACTGCGGTTTTTGCATCGACATGCTCCTGCATGTAAGAGATTGCAAGAATATAGACCGAACCGATCCGGATAATCTGCTCGATCAACTGACAGCTTCCTGAGAAAACCGGCTTTTCATGTCCGATAAAAAATGCGTTGATACAGGCTTTGATTGCGACAAAAGGAACGGCCGGTGACAGAAGCTGCAACAGGATACGGCAGTCGGTATTTTTCAGAATATGGATGGCGATAAAATCGCAGCCATAGAAAAAGCTGACAGATACGAGCAGACTCAGTGTAAAGCTCAAAAGTCCACCGAGCCAAAGTACACGACGGGAATCGAAATCATTTTTCTTGCCAAGCAGATAAGATACATGTTTGGTGATGGTTGTAGCGATTCCCTGACAGCAAAAAGAAATGCCTAATATGTAAAGTGGAAATATAAGCTGATAAGTTCCGAGCTCCTTAACACCAATCAGCCTTGTCAGGAATATTCTATTATAAAAGCCGAGACATTTGGTCAGGATACCGGTTATGGTTAATACCAGGGTTCCTTTGATGATGGTTTGTTTTGACATGATGATCAATTCCTGCCAGAGTCTTGGTTTATTATATTGGATTGGGCGATGAAATATGACAATTTATATGGATCACGCAGCGACGACGAGCACCCATCCGGAAGTGATTCGTGCCATGCAGCCGTACTTTCACGATAAATTTGCGAACCCTTCCGGCATATACAGTATAGCAAAAGAAAATCGAAGAGACATAGAAAACTGCCGCCAGATGATTGCGGACACCCTGCATGCGAAAAAAAGTGAGATTTATTTCACGGCAGGTGGTTCGGAGGGCGATAACTGGGCGTTGAAGGAGATTGCAGACACATACGGGGAAAAGGGCCGGCATATCATCACAACGAAGCTGGAGCATCATGGAATCCTGCATACGTGTGAATACCTCGAAAAGCATGGGTTTGATGTCACATATCTGGATGTAGATGCGTATGGACGCGTGAACCCGGAACAGGCAGAGCAGGCAATCCGGAAGGATACGATTTTAATATCGGTGATGTTTGCGAACAATGAGGTCGGGACAATACAGCCGATTGGCGAGATTGGCGCAATTGCCAGACGGCATAATATATTATTTCATACAGATGCAGTGCAGGCGTATGGACAGATTCCAATCGATGTCGCATGTCTGCAGGTAGATCTGCTTACTGCGAGTGGACATAAATTCCGAGGTCCGAAGGGAACGGGATTTTTATATGTGCGGGAAGGGGTGAAAATGCAAAGTCTGATCCACGGCGGTGCACAGGAAAGGGGACTCCGGGCCGGAACGGAAAATGTACCGGGTATCGTCGGGCTTGCGACCGCCGCCTATATTGCGGATGCGGCAATGGAACAGCGGATGCGGTATGAGATGCAGATCCGTGATTATATGATTGACGAGCTGCTTACATCCATTCCATACAGCCGGTTGAATGGGCATCCGGAACAAAGGCTCCCAAACAACATCAATGTGTCCTTTCAGTTTGTAGATGGTGGGGCACTCTTGGTTATGCTGGATACACTTGGCATCTGCGCCTCCGGTGGATCGGCATGCACATCTGCATCAAAAGAACCATCCCATGTATTAAAAGCAATCGGGCTTTCCGATGAGCTGGCACGTGGTACGATACGGCTGACAATCGGGGAAGAAACAACAAAAAAGGATGCAGACTATGTAATTGCCTGCATCCGGGAACTCGTTGGTGGACTGCGGGAACAGTCCCCTTTTTATGAGGATTACCAGTCACATGTGCATGTACCGGATTAAGGAATCTTATGGAATTCCGGTTTACGTTTTTTAAATGTCGTATAGTAACGGAAACCGTGAGAGTGCAACAGATCTCTTGCGACATCAAAGCCGTAGCCGATATGCTCCGCGTGATGTGCATCGCTTCCGATGGTGATGATTTCTCCTCCGGCGTCCCTGTACATTTTCAGGATATCTGTATGAGGATGCGGGAAGGAGAGACCGCGGTATAGGCTTCCGGTATTGATCTCGATGCCCTGTCCGCGTGAGACAAGAATCTGAAATAACTCTTCAAAGATATCTGCGTAATCCCGGATGTCAAACAGATCTGCCTTCGTTTTTCCGTAACGCACGATATAATCGAGATGCCCACATACATTGAAGTTATCGAATTCTTTCACACAAGTAAGCAGTGTCTCAAAATAATACCGGTAGGCAGTCCGGTCATCTTTCCCTTCAAAATACTCCGGGTAGTATGGATCCATACCATCAACCACATGCAGGCTGCATATAATAAAATCAAGTTCCGGGTGTGTCTGCACAAATGTATTTAATTTTTTTGTTGTAGAAGGCATCACGCCAAGCTCAACACCCACGCGAAGATCAAATTCCGGGACAAGCTTCTCTGAAAGGGCGTGGTAAGTGCGATAGTAGGAAGCCAGATTTAAATCAAAATCCATATCCGGCTCTTCTGGACGAACCGGAAAATCCATGTCGTAATGATCTGTGACACAGAGGGCGGACAGACCTTTTTCTTTTGCGGATGCGATCACTGCCTGCATCGGTTCGTCACAGTCACTGGAAAAATCTGTATGAAAATGATAATCGGGAAATAGCATGGTTTTAATCCTCCTGTAAAATTTAATGCATAAAATACTATGATTCCACGAAAGCTATGATTGCTAATTATAACGTATAATCTTATAAAATCCAATAAAATTGGAAAATCACGCACTTTTTGAAAAAAATTACAAAAAATAGTCTTGAATTTTACTATAAAAGAAGTTATGATATTCGATGTAAGTTTTTAGATGAATTACTGCAGCCATGCAGTATTTAAATCTTAATAATTAAAACTTAGGAGGATTAAAAAATGGCAGTAAAAGTAGCAATTAATGGTTTTGGACGTATCGGACGTCTTGCATTCAGACAGATGTTTGACGCAGAAGGTTATGAAGTAGTTGCAATCAACGACTTGACAAAGCCTTCTATGCTTGCTCACCTTTTGAAGTACGATTCATCACAGGGTAAGTATCAGTATGCAGATCAGGTTTCTGCTGATGATGAAGCAGGTACAATCACAGTATGTGGTAAGACACTTAAGATCTATGCTGAGGCAGATGCTAAGAATCTTCCATGGGGAGAGCTTGATGTAGACGTTGTACTTGAGTGTACAGGTTTCTATGTATCAAAGGCTAAGTCACAGGCTCATATCGATGCAGGTGCTAAGAAGGTAGTTATTTCAGCTCCAGCTGGTAATGATCTTCCTACAATCGTATATAGCGTAAACGAGAACACACTTACAGCAGATGACAAGATTATCTCTGCAGCTTCTTGTACAACAAACTGTCTTGCACCTATGGCTAAGGCACTTAACGATTACGCTCCAATCCAGTCAGGTATCATGTCTACAATCCACGCTTACACAGGTGATCAGATGGTACTTGATGGACCACACAGAAAGGGCGACTTCAGACGTGCTCGTGCAGCAGCAGTTAATATCGTTCCTAACTCAACAGGTGCAGCTAAGGCTATCGGTCTTGTTATCCCAGAGCTTAACGGAAAGCTCATCGGTTCTGCACAGAGAGTTCCTGTACCTACAGGTTCTACAACAATCCTTACAGCAGTTGTTAAGGGTAAGGACGTAACTAAGGAAGGCATCAACGCTGCTATGAAGGCTGCAGCTTCTGAGTCTTATGGTTACAATGAGGAGCAGATCGTATCTTCAGATATCGTTGGTATGAGATATGGTTCACTCTTCGATGCTACACAGACAATGGTAGCTCAGATCGCTGATGATCTGTACGAGGTTCAGGTTGTTTCTTGGTATGATAACGAGAACTCATACACAAGCCAGATGGTTAGAACAATCAAGTACTTCGCTGAGTTGGCTTAATTTAGTCAGACTCTTTTAGAGAAGACCTACAAGGGTCCGGTCTTAATTGGACCGGACCCTTATTTTTATCATTTCAAAATTCAGGAGGATTTAATAATGTCATTAAATAAGAAATCCGTTGATGATATCAACGTAAAGGGACTTCGTGTTCTTTGCAGATGTGATTTTAACGTACCTTTGAAGAACGGTGAGATTACAGACGAGAATCGTCTGGTTGCAGCTCTTCCAACAATCAAGAAGCTGATTGCTGATGGCGGTAAGGTTATCCTTTGTTCACACCTTGGAAAGGTTAAGACAGAGGAAGACAAGCAGACAAAGACTCTTGCACCGGTTGCAAAGAGACTTTCTGAACTTCTTGGTCAGGAAGTAAAGTTTGTACCAAGCTTAGAGGTTGTTGATGATACAGTTCGCGCAGCTGTAGACGCTATGAAGGACGGCGAGGTTATCCTTCTTGAGAATACACGTTTCAGAGCAGAAGAGACAAAGAATGGAGAGGCTTTCTCTAAGGATCTTGCAAGCATCTGTGATGTATTCGTAAACGATGCATTTGGTACAGCTCACAGAGCACACTGCTCAAACGTTGGTGTCGCTGCACTTGTTGATACAGCTGTTGTTGGATATCTGATGCAGAAGGAAATCGATTTCCTTGGAAACGCAGTTGAGAATCCGGTAAGACCTTTTGTTGCTATCCTTGGTGGTGCAAAGGTTGCTGATAAGCTGAATGTTATTTCAAATCTTCTTGAGAAGTGCGATACACTCATCATCGGTGGTGGTATGGCTTACACATTCTTAAAGGCTAAGGGATATGAGATCGGTAAGTCACTCGTTGACGAGACAAAGCTTGACTACTGTAAGGAAATGATGGAGAAGGCTGAGAAGCTTGGCAAGAAGCTTCTGCTTCCAGTAGACTCTGTTATGATCGATGATTTCCCGAACCCAATCGACGATCCTACAATCGCTACAACAATCTGTGATGCAGACAAGATGGATGCATCTAAGGAAGGTTGCGATATCGGACCTAAGACAATCGAACTTTACTCTGAGGCTGTTAAGACAGCTAAGACAGTTGTATGGAACGGACCTATGGGTGTATTCGAGAACCCGGTTCTTGCAACAGGTACAAAGGCAGTTGCAGCAGCACTTGCTGAGACAGATGCTACAACCATCATCGGTGGTGGTGATTCCGCAGCAGCAGTTAACCAGCTTGGCTATGGCGACAAGATGAGCCACATCTCAACAGGTGGTGGAGCTTCTCTTGAGTTCCTTGAAGGTAAGGAATTGCCGGGTGTAGCAGCAGCAAATGATAAGTAATTTCCATAATCAATCTTGAACTGCATCGTTATCGGATTCTCGGCGTACGTCAGTACGCAGTCGAATCCGATGCCTTGCATTTCAAGTTTCTTGTGAAAATTAAAAATATACTATTTGTATTTTGGTGAATTATAGGAGATAAGAAAAATGGCAAGAAAAAGAATTATCGCTGGAAATTGGAAGATGAATATGACTCCATCAGAGGCTGTAAAGCTTGTTGAGGAGTTAAAGCCACTTGTAGTGAATGATGATGTAGACGTAGTTTACTGTGTACCAGCTATCGACATCGTTCCTGTTGTTGAGGCTGTTAAGGGCACAAACGTACAGGTTGGTGCTGAGAACTTCTACATTGAGGACAAGGGTGCTTACACAGGTGAGATCAGTGCACCAATGCTTGTAGATGCAGGCGTGAAGTATGTAATCATCGGTCATTCAGAGCGTCGTGAGTACTTCAAGGAAGATGATGCATTCCTGAACAAGAAGGTGAAGAAGGCAATCGCTTCCGGTCTTACACCAATCCTTTGCTGTGGTGAGACACTCGAGCAGAGAGAGATGGGCGTAACAATGGATTGGATCAGACTTCAGATTAAGTCTGACCTTGCAGGCGTTGCAGCAGATGATGTAAAGAACCTTGTAATTGCTTATGAGCCAATCTGGGCAATCGGTACAGGTAAGACAGCTACATCTGATCAGGCTGAGGAAGTATGTAAGGGTATCCGTGAACTCATCGCTGAGGTTTATGATACAGATACAGCAGAAGCAGTTCGTATTCAGTATGGCGGTTCTATGAACGCTGGCAATGCGAAGGAGCTTCTTGCAAAGCCAAACATCGATGGTGGTTTGATCGGTGGTGCTTCTCTGAAGGCTGAGTTTGGTCAGGTTGTAAATGCATAATAAGTATTGATATACTTTGGTATTGATGTATAAACAGACTGTCTGTTCACATGTATGTGTGAGCAGGCAGTTTTTTTGTAAATGATTTGTAAATCCTATAATTTGGATGAGAAATCTGAGAATAGATGTGTTAAGATAAGAATATCTGGGAATCGAAATTCCTATTTTGTGGATAAGTAAGGGGAACAGATATGCAGAAGACAAGAATCTTAATTGTAGAAGACGAGACAGCGATAGCGAAGATGATCGCGATGAATCTTCGCGTGGCAAATTACGATGCGGTAATCTATGAAGATGGTGCAGAAGCGGCAAAGGGATTAGAACAGGATCATGCATACGATCTTGCGTTGTTAGATGTGATGGTTCCGGGCATGGATGGATTCACATTACTTCCAATTGTTCGGGAGTATGGAATTCCGGTTATCTTCCTGACAGCAAAGGATGATCTTGCGTCGAAGATCCAGGGCTTAAAAGGCGGTGCGGAAGATTATATTGTAAAGCCATTCGAAGTACTGGAGCTTCTGGTACGGATTGAGAAGGTGCTTGCCCGTACAAAGCCGGAAGAGCATACATTATCGGTGCTGAATCTGGAGATTGACTTCGAACAGCATACAGTCCGGCAGGATGGCAAAGAAGTATCACTAAAACCGATGGAATTTGAACTTCTGGCAGTACTTGCCAGGAACAAAAACCGTGCGATATCCAGAGAGAATCTGCTTCGCATGGTCTGGGGCGTCGAATATATAGGCGAGACACGTACCGTGGATGTTCATATCGGACAGCTTCGGAAGAAACTGAATCTGGCAGATCATATTAAGACTGTATCAAAGCTCGGATACAGATTGGAGGAGTAAGTTGAAACTTCAAACATGGATTACATGGCTTTGCTGTATGGCAGTTTTAATTGCAACAATCATCGTAGATGTGCTTGTATGGAATGTCGAGCGGAAAAATATAATGAGTGAGGCGACCTCAAATGCCTTAAATGAGATGTATTCTCTTGCGGATGCGTATAATCAGACGTTTGAGCGAAGTCAGTTTACAAGTAACTCGGATGAAGTTATGGATATACAACTACAGTATTTCTTCAAGACAAGATTGGATGAATACACAATCTGTGTCCGCTATCAGGAGATAGATGGAACTTTGGTCAATGATGCCGAGCACGGGTATTTTGTATATAATCATACGGTTCTTTCTCTGGATGATGTTGAGAATAACGATTATAATTCGATTGCGAATGAAACGATTTCCTATGGAACGCTACACTATCAGGATTCCGAATATCTAATCTGTAAATATACGACGAAAAACAGATTAAGCATCTATCATCTGACGTGCATTGATTATGCAAAGGATAAACTTCGAAATCTGACGATGTATATGATTGTAATCACATTTAGTGTTATGGTTGTAATGAGTATCATTGTCGCGTTGATTCTCCGGCATAGTCTTCGTTCACTCAAGGAACTGAACGCGACAGCCGCGGATATTGCGAAGGGAAATTATGACAAGCGTGTGAATGTCAGAGGGAAAAATGAAATTGCGACACTTGGTACGACTTTTAACCAGATGGCGGAAGCTGTCGAGACACGTACAAAGTCATTGGAGGAATCGGAACGGCAGAAGACGCTTTTCATGGGGAATCTGACACATGAGCTGAAAACTCCGCTTGCCGCAATCTCCGGGTATGCGCAGACCTTGCTTACCGTGCGGCTGGATGAGGCGGATGAAGCTGAGGCACTTGGCTATATCGACGAGGAATGCAAGCGGCTTGAACGTTTGTCGAAGAAGATGCTGCGCCTGTTGGAACTTGATACGGAGCAGAAGCTGGAATTGCATGAGATTCCGGTCAGACAGCTCTTTGAACGGACGGGGCGTTTGTGCCGGAAGCTACTAGAGACAAAAGGTGTCACGCTTCAGTATGAGGAACACGGTGAGTGTTTCCTGGTGGAGGAAGATCTGATGACCGAAGTGCTTGTGAATCTTGTGGATAACGCAAATAAGGCAAGCAAGCAGGGAGATACGATCTGGTTGATTGCGAATGATCATCAGATTCTGGTGCAGGATACAGGATGCGGAATTCCGGAAGAGGAGCAAAAGAAGATTCTGGAGCCTTTTTATATGATTGACAAATCGCGCAGCCGGAAGAACGGCGGTGCCGGGCTGGGACTGGCGCTTACGGCATTAATCCTGAAACGGCATGATGTGACATTGGCAATCGAGAGTGAGGAAGGAAAAGGCACGACAATGATTTTGAATTTTCCGGTAGGCTAGTTCGGGTGAGATGGCGATAATATTTTGATATGTCGTACTTGTTGATATGTATGAGCATAATTCTAATATATGATATTGGTAATTGGTTGAATAAATGGCATATTGGGAGGGTTCCTCCGGATATGCCATTTTTTATGAATTTACAATTTGTTTAAATAATGATGAATACTCGATGTGGTATGAAGTGTTAACATAACATCAACATACAGAGAAACATATTTATCATGCTTAAAAGCCAGATAAATATCATTGAAACTCACTAAAACTAATAGTAAGAAGAGCAGAAAGGAATAACAACCATGAGAAAATATAAACGTATTGCAAGTATCTTCGTTGCAGCCACACTTACCGCATCATTATTTGCGGGGTGCCAGAAGAGTCCGGAGAAAGAAATCGTATCGAATAAAGACATGGATAATATGATCGAGCAGGCACAGGATACGCAGTCGTCAACAACCGAGGTTGCGGAGGTTGCCAAGGATTATGATACCTATCAGACTGATATCAAGGATGACAGCCTGCATGTGACAGTCCATGCGGACGCACAGGTAGATATCCCGGATACAAGTCAGTTGTCAATCTTCCGTGTACAGCAGATGCAGTTTGATCAGGCGTTTCTCGATCAGGTACGGACTACTTTATTTGGAGAGCAGACATTGTATGACGGAACCTGCTTGAGTCAGTTGACAAAAGCGGATTATGAGTCCGAGATTCAGGCCGGAAAAGATGACATTGCGGAAATTCAAAACAATAACTTATATTCGGATGATGATAAAGAGGTTATGATACAGGAGCGGCAGTCTAACATTGATGAATGTCAGGCAAAGTATGAGACTGCACCAGAAGCAATCAACTATACCGGCAGTCCATCGGATAATCAGATTCACAGTATTTCAGAGCTTGTATCAAACAATCCATCCAATGAATATTATTCATGGCAGAGTGAATTTGATGGTGCAAATGCCAGTATCTTTTACGGAATCAACGATGCTTCCAATGGTTCATATCAGTCACTGTATCTGCAGAACAATGAGAACTATGGAAATCTGATCCGATATCGAAGCTCAAAACTTGGATATATTAATGTTGGTTCCTCTGTTATGAGTGGTGGAAATTACTCAGATGCAGTACCGGAAGAATATAAGTTTGCAATGGAGGAAGCACACTGGGTATGGCCGGCAGATGAGGATATGCCGATTGACAAAATCAGCGAAGAAAGCGGTATGGCAAAAGAGGATTTCATCGAGAATACGAAAGATGTGACAACGATTTCCGAAGCGGATGCCAGACAGAAGGCAGAAGATCTGTTGCAGTCTTTAGGGATGCATGATTTTACATATTATAGCGGTGGACTTGTCACGGAAGTGACAGAGTATAACAAAATTGAAGCCCTGCGTCAGAGCCTTGGTGGAGCTCCATATCGAACAGTCTATGCTTTCCGGTATCAGCGATGTATCGATGGTGTTTTCGTAAACAACGACGGTGGAAGCAAGATCGTTGATGAATGGCAGGGAGATACTTATAACAAAAAATTATGGTCGACCGAAGATGTAGTAGTCTTCGTAGATGACGATGGCATCGTTGGATTTGATTATCTTGTTCCACTGGAAGTTACCGATACGGTTGTAGAAAAATCAACATTGAAGAACTTTGATGAGGTCAAGGATATCTTTGAACAGATGGCAATTACAATGAATGCGGTGAATTCGGAAGAGGCAAGTGACGGAAATGTAACGATTGATATTGATTCTGTGAAGCTTCGCTATACAAGAATCAGCGAGAAAGACAGCTTTGATACCGGACTTTTGGTTCCGGTCTGGGATTTTATCGGAACAAAAACAGACCAATATGGATATGAGGTTCAAAACGCAGTTATTATGTCCATCAATGCGATTGATGGTTCGGTGATTGACCGAAGTCTTGGGTATTAGAAAACGAAAAAAATGGGATTTATGATGAATGACAAAAGGAATATTGTTCTTTTATCAATCAATGCAATCGATGGAACCGTCATTGATAAAGATCTGGGGTATTAAATGAACAGTTTTGAGACAGACGTGAAACGAGCGATAATTTCAAAAGGATTTCTGGCAGGATTTGTGTTAGAGCTTCTTATCTTCTGGAAGGTAGGCGGTGACTCGGAGTTATTCCGGGTGACCGTTCCTGTCATATCCACGTTTCCATATGCAACTGCATGGCTTGCCGATTATCAGAGCGGGTATATCAAGGCATATCTGCCAAGGTGTGGAAGAACGTCCTATATCTGTGGCAAGTTCCTTGCATGTGGGATTGCAGGCGGATTGGTTGAGATGCTTCCGTGCCTGTTATACCTGCGTTTTGCCAAGAACGCCGCAGCATTAAATCCGTTGCTTATTTTCTTCTCAGCGATGGTGTGGGCGCTGCTTTCCGCGACACTTGCGGCAATCTCGAACAGCCGTTATATCGCGTATGGCGGAAGCTTTGTCATCTACTACATATTGGTGATCCTGCATGATCGGTATTTCGAGGACATCTACTGTCTGTATCCATACGAGTGGATCCAGTTTCAGCATACTTGGCTCTTCGATGAGCAGGGCATAGTGATCCTGCTTAGCAGTCTGTCAGCTCTGCTGTTTTTGATCTATTACAATACGGTAAGGAGGTGCATCGAACGTGTATAAACTAAGACAGATACTGCTTACCGCGTTTGCAAATTTCAGAAGATGGAAGAAGAATCCGCAGATCATACTGGCGTTCTGCCTTGCATTTATCGTAAGCTTCCTGCTTTCCGACAAGGTGCTTGTATTCGCGAAGGAGCATGACACGATCCTGCAGATGGCAGAGCCGTTCATCTGGACATTCGGCGATGCACAGTCGGTGCTGATCATCTCGTTACTCTTGCTTTTGTTATTTGCAGATATGCCGAACATTGGAAATGATGTCCCGCTTTTTCTGGTGCGGATTGATCGGAAGGTATGGGTGCTTGGACAGATCCTGTATCTGATACTCGCAACGTTTCTGTTCCTTTGCTTTATTCTGCTTTCTACCTGTATCTTGGCGAGCAGTCAGGCATTTGTAGCAAATATGTGGAGCGATACAGCAGCAGTGCTTGGGTATTCGAACATCGGCTATGAGCTGAATGTGCCGTCGTTCGTGAAGGTGATGGAGTTGAATTTCCCGTATCAGGTGATGTTCCACATATTCGGACTGATGCTTGGGTATTCGATCGTGATGGCAGGAATCATATTATTTTTCAACATGGTGAAGGACAACGGCGGTATGATCGCAGGTATCATCTATTCGGGATTCGGGTTCCTGCTGACACCGGATACACTGTCGGATATCCTGCATATCCCGGCGGTCCAGTCGCGGTATGCAAACATCATATTCGGCTGGATATCACCGCTCAACCATGCGACGTATTACATGCATAGCTTCGGCTATGATAATCTGCCGAAACTATGGGTATCGTATGTATTTTTTGCAGGGGTGGCACTTTTGATATTTATATTGTGTCTGCTCCGGATCCGCAGGTATACGTTCCAGTTCACAGGAACACAGTTACGATAATTACATTATGTAAATTAAATGAATAACAAAGAATCAGAATGTGAGGAAATGAGGTTCCTAGATAGATGGAAGAAACCAGAAATGAAAACGGACAAGAAAATAGCAATGAAAAAGTGCACGAACGCAAACAGGGAATCGTCGTGGAACATGTCTACAAATCCTTCGGGAAAGAGCATGTGTTAGTCGATGTGAATCTGGAGATTCCACCGGGGAAGATCTACGGCGTGGTTGGAAATAACGGAAGCGGAAAAACCGTGCTGATGAAATGCATCTGCGGGTTTATGCATCCGGACAAGGGGCAGATCTATGTCGGGGGCAGCCGTGTCGGGAAGGAATGTGATTTCCCGGACAAGCTCGGCGTGATTATCGAGACACCGGGATTCCTGCCGGGGATAAGCGGATATAAGAACCTGAAGATCTTAGCAGATCTGAAAGGCAGAATCGGGAAAAATGAGATTATCGAGACATTACAGCACGTGGGATTAAATCCAAAGATGAAAAAGCCAGTTGCAAAATATTCGCTTGGTATGCGGCAGAGGCTTGGCATCGCACAGGCAATCATGGAGAATCCGGATGTGCTGATCTTAGACGAGCCATTTAACGGACTTGACAAAGCGGGTGTCGCGGAGATGCGACAGCTCTTATTATCCTTAAAAGAAAGTGGAAAGGCAATTATGCTGGCAAGCCATAATGCACAGGATATCGAGATGCTGTGTGATTATGTACATGAAATGGAGGACTGGAAATGAAACGAAAGCATATAGCGAGGAAAATATTTGCGATGGCAATCGCAGCAACGATGTGTACGGGATTATCTCCGGCAGGATATGCTCTTGCCGCACAATCAATCAATACAAATATAAATGTATATAACATCGAGGCTGGGGATGTGTCATGTTACAGTATGCAGGATTATCCATGTAACTCTATGCATCCATCTGCGAATGGACAGGATCTTACGTCCACACAGGAACCGGCAAATACGCAGGCACCTGCAACGACACAGGCAGACGGCAAATCTGACAGCCAAACACAGACAGACGACAAATCAGATACTGATACGCAGACAGATGCAATGACTTTAAAAATTGATGATGCAAATCAGTATGATGGCATGGAGAAGCCTTACAAGGATGGCTATGTACCGACCAATGCCAACGGCTCGGTTCGCATTGTATTTCCTATACTCAGTGAAGGAGAACTTCAGGGGAACACATTACGGGCGGCGCTTAATCTAGGCGATGCGCAGACAGCACCGTTCGTATTTAAAAACTACGAGAAGGATATCCGGTTGCAGACCGTCAAGGTAAATGCCAATACCCAAGAGGTTTCCGCCTATGTGGCAGATTTTACCGTGGAATTAAAGGGAAAGCGGACAAATGGCTCTTATCCGGTAATCCTGAAGGTCACAGCGAAGGATACAAAGGGCAATGCGGTGGAGCAGGAATTTACATCATATGTGACGATCAGTGATGGCATCGATCCGGATGCAACGACAGAAGCTGTGGTAGAGCCGGCAGCTGAAGATCTTCCGACTTTTGCACCAAAGGTTATGGTAAAATCCTATAAATATTCAAAATCTGAGATTCAGCCGGGAGATGAAATAAAGGCAGATATCGTCCTGCTCAACACAAGCAAAGAAAATACAGTAAAAAACATGACTATTGCAGTGACTGCTGATACAGAAAGCTTTACCCTGCTCAGCCAGTCCGACAGCGTCTATATCGAGAAGCTGGCTCCACAAGAGGAGACAACAATCACTTTTTCTTACCGGATCAACGCGAAGACCGCTGCCGGACAATACGATTTAGGACTCGCCATGGACTATGCGGATGGCGATGGAAATACATATTCCACTTCCGGCAAGGCGAAGATCACGGTACAGCAGTCCTCTGAGATGCAGTTTGACGAACTCAGCTTTCCAAGTGAGGTAGTCGTGGCGGATGTCGCGGAAGCGAAAGTGCAGGCAATGAACTTAGGCAGAAGTAAGATCTATAATGTACGGGCTGAGATTGCGGCAGATGGATTAAAGCCACAGGGAACGATTTTCATCGGAGATATGGAGGCAGGAACCGCGGCAACCGGAAGCACACAGGTATCTGTCAGCTCACTGTCCGGAAGCAAGCTGTATGGAAATACCGAAGGCACGGTCACCTATTATTACGAGGACGAAAGCGGCAAGGAATATACGGAAGAAGTGACATTTACCACAACGATCAAATCCCCATTTTCGGACCAGAAGGAAGAGACAACACCGGACAATACGAACCAGTGGTGGGTAATCATGGCGGTTGTGATTGGCTGTATCGCGGTTGCTGCAGGTGTGATCATTGTACGGAAGATACGCCTGAAGAAGCAGGATGCAGAAGATGAGTAAAGGAAATTCTTGCACGTAAACAAAGGAAATAGATATGAGAGTGAAAGAGTTTCTGCGCCTGCGCCGACAGCAGGATGCAGTGAAGATTATAATTTTATATGTAATCGCAATCGGAGTCTGCTGTGGATTCCTGATCCGGGATGGCTTACGCTATGCGCAGATCACCCGGACGAAAGAGGAATTCAAACTGATTGGAAATGATCAGGTGCTTACAGACAGCAAGGTACAGCGGGTGCGCGAGATCGAGGGCGTCACAGATGTAAGCTATGATGTGAGCGATTCCGTCACGGTGTCATATCAGGCGAACACGACATCCTTCGAGGCGGAGCTCTTAAGTGAGGCATATATACAGGAGGTCTATGGTATCGCACAGGAAGGTTCAACAACGACCTATTATGCGAACACTGCCGCGTATAAGCAGATCTGTCAGAGCCTGTCACAGGATATCGCACCGATTCAGACAGAGGAGCTTACTGTGACGTATACTTCTTCGACAGAACAAAGCCAGAATACAAACCAGCCGACAGATAGTGGCAACGATGCATCACAGGCAGGAGGCAGCCGTACCGCGCGGATCGTACAAGTGGATATCGGCGGGAACACACCATTTATCTGTGCCGTGGGAGATCCGGTTACGCTTAAAACCTCAGGGAATCTGCGCATCCGGATTGCCAGACAGGATCAAAGTCAGAAGGTATTGACACTTGCCGGGAATCTGTCCTTCTCGAACGATAACGCACTGGAGATCTATCAGACGCAGGCGAAGCTCGACCAGTTATTTATCCGGGTCAAATTCGAGTTACTGTTGATGCTGGCATGTCTGGTGGCGGTCGTGGCGATGAGAAAGTATGCGGTGCGGCCACTTGAAAAATAGTACCATTTTAGATTCGATAGTATGAACCCCTTTTTGTCAGATATTTTGGTAAAGAGGGGATTTTTTCTCGCTTTCTTCCCTTTCATCATGTATAATGATAAAAAAACAGAGGGGAAATCAATCTACATGAATCAAAAACTAAAAGTCGTAATCTTCATATTGCTCTTTATCATCGTCTTTCTGCTCGGCATGCTGCTTGGTATGCAGATACAGGGAAAATGGGATAAAGCAGAAACCAACAAGTCTGCATCCGGTTCGGCAGAAGCTCAGGCGGATGAGGAAACAGACGGAAATTCAGACAACCGGAATGATACATCGACCGATGATTCTGCTACGAACGATACTTCAGATGACTCTGCGAACGAGACAGCAGCCACCAATCACGTGTCTGTAGACCGGGATGTTGACTATGGTGCGATGGATGTGCCAAAACCAACGACCGATGACTGGCTGTTTACCGATGGCAACAAGATCGTAGATGCGGATGGAAATGAAGTGTGGCTGACAGGTATCAACTGGTTTGGCTACAATACGGGGACAAACACATTTGACGGGTTATGGGCATCTGACCTGAATCAATCGATTCAGGAGATTGCAAACCACGGATTCAATGTGATTCGTGTGCCATTTTCGGCAGAGCTGATCTTACAGTGGGCAAGCGGCGAATATCCGGATGCGAATTTCAATCAGGCAACCAATGATTATCTCGTTGGGATGGACAGTCTGCAGATCTTTGAGTATGTGATCGGGCAATGCCGAGCGAATGGGCTGAAGCTGATTATTGATATCCATTGCGCAGAGACGAATGCGAGCGGGCATATGGTGAATCTCTGGTACACGGACCGGATATCCACGGATGATTATCTGTATGCACTTTCGTGGATGGCTGACCGCTACAAGAACGATGATACGATCATCGCCTACGACCTGAAGAATGAGCCACACGGAAAGCCAAACGAGGGCGACGGCGCGGCAATCTGGAACGATTCGAAGTCTGAGAACAACTGGAAATACACGGCGGAGCGTGCTGCAAATGCTGTGCTGTCGAAGAATCCGAATGTACTCGTTCTCGTGGAAGGAACGGAAATCTACCCGGTTGATATCAAGAAGAACGGCGATTATGCATCAACGAATGAGGATGATTATTATTTCAACTGGTGGGGCGGAAACCTGCGCGGTGTCGCAGATTACCCGGTTGACCTCGGCAAATATCAGAACAAGCTTGTATATTCGCCGCACGATTATGGTCCGACTGTATATGAACAGCCTTGGTTTCAGGGCAGTTATACCTACGACAGCCTGATGAAAGACTGCTGGCACGATAACTGGTTTTATATCCATGAGGATAATATCGCACCGCTTCTGATCGGCGAGTGGGGCGGATTTATGACGGAACCGAACATCACCTGGATGACCTATATGCGCGAACTCATACAGAAGAACAAGCTGAATCACACCTTCTGGTGCTTCAATGCGAACTCCGGAGATACCGGCGGCATGGTCTTAGATGATTTCACGACATGGGACGAGGAAAAGTATGCATTTGTCAAGGAAGTCCTGTGGAACAACGGCGGGAAGTTCATCGGACTTGATCATGCAATTCCACTTGGCATCAACGGAATCAGTCTGGGAGAGTACTACAAATAACATATACACACACAAATATATGATAATTTCATGTCGATAAAATCTTGAAAAATAGCGCATAACTGTATATAATCATACAGGAAATTACAAAGAATAAATTATTATAATATAAAGGAGATAAACAATGAGTAAGAAACCAGTTGTATTGATGGTACTTGATGGCTATGGCATTACAGACAAGACAGAAGGTAATGCAATTTACATGGCGAACACACCAGTCATGGATAAGCTGATGGCAGAGTGTCCATATGTAAGAGGAAATGCTTCCGGACTCGCAGTCGGACTTCCGGACGGACAGATGGGTAACTCTGAGGTTGGACATATGAATATTGGTGCCGGAAGAATTATCTACCAGGATCTGACATCAATCACAAAGGCAATCGAGGATGGCGATTTCTTCGAGAACGAAGCAATGCTTGAGGCGATTGAGAACTGTAAGAAGAACAATTCCGACCTTCATCTGTGGGGACTTCTGTCTGATGGTGGTGTACACAGCCACAATACACATCTGTATGGTATCTTGGAGCTTTGCAAGAAGCAGGGCTTTGACCGTGTATATGTACATCCATTCTTAGATGGTAGAGATACACCTCCGGCATCTGGTAAGGATTATGTTGCTGCACTCGTTGATAAGATGCAGGAGATCGGAGTCGGTAAGGTTGCAAGCATTTCCGGCCGTTACTATGCTATGGACCGTGATAACAACTGGGATCGTGTAGAGAAGGCTTATGCAGCTATGGTATATGGTGAGGGCGTAAAGGCTGCAGATCCTGTACAGGCAGTTGCAGATTCTTATACAAATGATAAGACAGATGAGTTTGTTCTTCCAACTGTGATCGAGGCAGATGGAAAGCCGGTTGCAACGGTAAAGGCAAACGATTCCGTGATCTTCTTTAACTTCCGTCCAGACCGTGCACGTGAGATTACAAGAGCATTCTGTGCAGACGAGTTTACAGGATTTGAGCGTAAGGGTGGAAAGCTTCCACTGACATATGTATGCTTCAAGGATTACGATGAGTCTATCCCGAACAAGATCATCGCTTTCAAGAAGCAGGAAATCAAGAATACACTTGGCGAGTATCTTGCTGCAAACGGTTTGAAGCAGCTTCGTACCGCTGAGACAGAGAAATATGCACACGTTACATTCTTCTTCAACGGTGGTGTCGAAGAGCCAAATAAGGATGAGGACAGAGTACTTGTAAAGTCTCCGGCCGTTGCGACTTACGATCTGCAGCCGGAGATGAGTGCACCGGAAGTATCTGAGAAGCTCAATGCAGCGATCCGTTCCGGCAAGTATGATGTTATTATCATCAACTTTGCAAACCCGGACATGGTAGGACATACCGGCGTAATCCCTGCTGCTGTAAAGGCTGTTGAGACAGTTGACCAGTGTGTAGGAACTGCTGTAGAGGCAATCAAGGAAGTAGACGGCGTTCTCTTTATCTGTGCAGACCACGGAAATGCAGAACAGATGATTGATTACAAGACAAAGGCACCGCATACAGCGCATACAACCAATCCGGTTCCATTTATCCTTGTAAATTACGACGACAGCGTAAAGCTTCGTGAGGGTGGATGCTTAGCTGATATCGCTCCGACATTACTTGAGATCATGGGACTTCCACAGCCGGCAGAGATGACAGGGAAGTCATTGATTGTAAGATAATTGATTTCTATGCTGTAGATAAGTCGTATAGGTTTTAAGATACTAAATGCCCATATTGCTACGGAGAGATCGACGTCAAAGCAACCAAATGTATGCATTGTACATCCGATGTTTCTGATAGTGCACAGTTGTAAAATATAAAAAAATAGAAAACCTTTTTCGATAGAGTTATCTACCGCAAAAAGGTTTTTCTTATTCTAATAGCAGGAGGAAAAAAGATTGAATTTTCTAGAGGAACGCATCCTGAAGGATGGCATAGTAAAAGAAGGAAATGTACTGAAGGTTGACAGCTTTCTGAATCATCAGATGGATGTCCGCCTGTTTGACCAGATCGGCGAGGAGTTCAAACGCCGGTTTGCAGAGGAAAAGATCAATAAGATTCTGACAATCGAGGCATCCGGCATCGGCATTGCTTGTATCGTCGCAAGACATTTTGATGTTCCGGTTATCTTCGCGAAGAAGTCGAAGAGCATCAACATCGAAGGGGATGTGTATGTGGCAGAGGTGGAATCTTTCACACACAAGTGCAAGAATCAGGTTATCGTATCGAAGAAATTCTTAAACCCAGAGGATAAGGTCCTAATCATCGATGATTTCCTTGCGAACGGCTGTGCGCTTCAGGGACTTATTTCAATCGTGAAATCTGCCGGCGCAGAGGTAGCAGGTATCGGAATCGCCATCGAGAAGGGCTTCCAGCCGGGTGGACAGGTAATCCGCAACCTCGGATATCATCTGGAGTCACTTGCAATCGTAGATAGCATGGATTATACAACCGGCGAGATCAAATTCCGGGATTAAAAAATTCGAAAAGTTCTGTAACGAAAATAGTTACAGAACTTTTTTATTGTGTCCGCACAGATTTCTATATACAATTGAATGTATAAAAAACTCTGATTCGGAAATAATTAGCTTAGATGTAAAAATTTTGGGAGGCTGATTTAGATGGATCGGATTAAATATATACACGCAAGAGAAATACTGGATTCACGCGGTAATCCAACGGTGGAAGTAGAAGTCGTCACAGAAAGTGGTGCGGCAGCGATCGCATCGGTGCCTTCCGGTGCTTCGACCGGAGAATATGAGGCACATGAACTGCGCGATGATGAGCGCAGATATATGGGAAAAGGCGTAGAGAAGGCAGTGACCAACGTCAATACGCGGATCAGCGACAGGCTCGTTGGCGTAGATGTGTTCAATCAGGCTTTGATTGACAAATGTCTGACCGAATCGGATGGTACGGAGAACAAATCCCGGTTTGGTGCTAACGCCATCTTAGGAGTGTCACTGGCAGTTGCTCGTGCGGCAGCAAATTCACTTCGTATGCCATTATACCGGTATATCGGTGGAATCAACGCGAAGAAAATGCCACTTCCGATGATGAATATATTAAATGGTGGCTGTCATGCAGATAACACGGTGGATCTGCAGGAATTCATGATTGCTCCGGTTGGCGCTGACTCGTTCAAACACTGTCTGGAGATGAGTGCAGAGATCTATCATACCTTGAAGCGCGTACTGCATGAGAATGGACTTTCAAATGGCGTAGGTGACGAAGGTGGTTTCGCACCGAATCTTGCAACCTCTGCAGAGGTACTTGATTATCTTGTGCTTGCAATCAAAGAGGCAGGATATAAGCCGTATGAAGATGTGAAGATTGCCATTGATGCGGCAGCAAGTGAGCTGTATGACGAGACAAGCGGGCTTTATTATTTTCCGGGTGAAAGTCGTATGGCAGGCAGGGAGATTTACCGGAACTCGGAAGAGATGGTACAGTATTACGAAGATCTGATCGGTAAATATCCGATTTACTCGATTGAAGATGGGCTTGATGAAAACGATATGAAGGGCTGGAAGGTACTTACGTTCCGGCTTGGCGACAAGGTACAGCTTGTTGGAGATGATTTGTTTGTAACCAATGTAAAACGGTTGAAACAGGGAATTGAAGATGGAATTGCCAATGCAATCTTAATCAAGTATAATCAGATTGGAACCTTGACTGAGGCGATGGATGCGATTGAACTGGCAAAAAAATCAGGGTACAACACAGTGATATCCCATCGATCCGGTGAGACAGAGGATTCGTTTATTGCTGATCTGGCAGTGGCGGTCAATGCAGGACAGATCAAAACAGGGGCACCATGCCGTTCCGACCGGACATCCAAATATAATCAGCTTCTCCGGATTGAGGAGGAACTAGGAAAACTTGCAATCTACAATGCAAGCTCCAACTGATATACAGCATTCAGGATTTGAGCCCGGATAACTGCACATATAGTTCTGAAAATAAATCATTGGCATATAAATTAATTTTTTGTAAAATTAATATTGAATTTACAAAATTCTTATGGTAATATATGCAAGTATGAGTTAATATATTAAGGAGGAACTATCGTGAAGACAGCGTTGATTATAGTATTTCTAGTTATATCAGTTATTTTGGCAGTTATTGTTATGATGCAGGAAGGTAAAGGCGGTTTGTCCGGTGCAATCAGTGGCGGTGGCGCAGATACCTACTGGAGTAAGAACAAAGGAAAATCTAAAGAATCTGTATTGAAGAAGATTACAGTCGTTCTTGGCATTTTATATTTTGCACTTGCTTTGTTCCTGTCATCAAAATTCATTTAGATTATACAAGCTGCTTTGATAAGAAGCAGCTTATTTTTTTGGAGGCGTTACTATGGGAGAAAAAAGAGAACGAATCAAACAGAAGCTATATGATTTTATTTGTGATGAACAGTACAAGCCGATGCGTTTAAAGGATATCCGTTTCCTGCTTCAGGTTAAGGATGCTGATAAAAAGCGCGTAGAAGAAGCTTTAAACGAGCTTGTGGAAGATGGAAAGATCACTGTTACGCCGAAAGGGAAATACAAAAAACTGGATGACAAATTCTTAGTCGGAGATTATATCGGCAACAAAAAGGGATATGGGTTTGTCCGTGTGGAAGGATATAAGGATGATTTCTTTATTCCTGCCAAGTTTTCGATGGGAGCGTTTCACGGTGACCGTGTCATGATTGCACCTGATTCTTATACGAAACAGGGAAAAAGCACCGAGGCAAAAGTAACGCAGATATTAAAGCGTGGACTTACAACAATCGTTGGAACCTATGACAAACAGCAGAATTTTGGCTTTGTCATCCCGGATAACCAGAAGGTAGCAGATGACATCTTTGTTGCAAAGAAGGATTCCATGGGAGCGATGACCGGACACAAGGTTGTCTGCAGGATCACCAACTATGGGGCTGATCATAAATCCCCGGAGGGCGAGATTATTGAAATCTTAGGACATGTGAATGATCCTAGCACGGACATACTTTCAGTTGTACGGGCATATGATATACCAGTGGAATATCCGGACAAGGTGATGGATTCCTTAAAAGATATTCCGGATGAGGTAGACGAAGCAGATTTCGTTGGGCGTACGGATTTCCGGGCACTTCCAACCGTTACGATTGATGGCGAAGATGCAAAGGATTTGGATGATGCGATCACGTTATCCTACGAAGATGGAGTCTATACATTAGGTGTGCATATTGCGGACGTATCACATTATGTAAAAGAAAAATCACCACTTGATAAGGAAGCACTTAAACGTGGTACAAGCTGCTATCTGGTAGATAGTGTGATTCCGATGCTGCCACATAAATTATCGAACGGTATCTGTTCCCTGAATGCAGGCACAGATCGTCTGACTTTAAGCTGTGTAATGAAGTTCGATAAGAAAGGCAAACTGTTAGATCATACAATCTGCGAAGGTATCCTGCATGTCGATGAACGTATGACATATACGAATGTTGAAAAGATATTAGAGCGTAGCGATGAGGAAGTATTAAAGCGGTATGAGCCGCTCGTTTGGATGTTTGATCTGATGCTGGAGCTGTCACAGATCCTTCGGGAGAACCGCCGGAAACGTGGTTCGATTGATTTCGATGTGGCTGAAACTAAGATTATCGTGGATGAAAACCACAAGCCAGTTGAAATCAAGCCATATGATCGGAATCCGGCAACAAAGATCATCGAGGATTTCATGTTGGCGGCCAATGAAACGATTGCAGAGGATTATTTCTGGCAGGAGCTGCCATTTGAATACCGGGTACATGAGCATCCGGACGAGGAGAAAATTGATATTTTATCAGCATTCATCAATAATTTTGGACTTTTTATCAAAGCTTCCAGAGATGAGACACATCCAAAGGAACTGCAAAAGATTCTTGATCAGATTGAAGGGAAACCATATGAGGCGCTGATCAGTAAGATGATGCTCCGCTCGATGAAACAGGCGCGGTACTCGACGGAATGTACCGGACATTTTGGTCTGTCCTGCAAATATTACTGTCATTTTACATCTCCAATCCGTCGGTATCCGGATTTACAGATTCATCGAATCATCAAAGAGAATCTGCACGGAGAACTTTCAGAGAAGCGGATCGAGCATTACCGTCACATTCTGCCGACTGTAGCAAATGATAATTCTGCCAAGGAACGTCGGGCGGAGGAAGCGGAACGGGATGTCATTAAATTAAAAGAAATTGAGTATATGTCTGAGCATATAGGGGAAGAATTCGATGGGGTCGTCTCTGGTGTTACTTCAAACTATATCTTTGTAGAGTTGGATAATACAGTAGAAGGTGCGGTATCTGTTGCTTATATGTACGATGATTTTTATTATTTTAATGAACAGGATTACGCAATGGTAGGAGAGAAGACCAAAAAGAAATATCAATTAGGTGACAAAGTACGAATCAAAGTGTTAAAATGTGATAAAATTAAGAAAACCATTGATTTTTCGTTAATTGATGGTAATATAGAAGGAGTTGAAAACAGTGGCGAAACAACGAGGGACGAAGCTGATAGCCAATAACAAAAAAGCATATCATGATTACTTCATAGAGGACACTTACGAAGCCGGCATTGCTTTGGTTGGCACAGAAGTGAAATCTCTCCGTATGGGAAAGTGCAGTATCAAAGAAGCGTTTGTCGGATTGGATGGCGATGAGGTATATGTTTATCGCATGAATATTTCTCCATATGAGAAAGGAAATATATTCAACAAAGATCCGCTTCGGACAAGAAAGCTGTTGTTGCACCGCTATGAGATCAACAAATTGATTGGACAGCAGAAGATGAAGGGATACACTTTAGTTCCGTTAAAAGTCTACTTCAAAGACAGTCTGGTTAAGGTAGAAATTGGACTGGCGCGAGGTAAAAAGCTGTACGATAAGCGGGATGATATCGCGAAAAAGGATATGAAGCGAGAGGTCGAGCGAGACTTTAAGATTCGTAATCTTGGATAAAACAAAGATTAAGGTAGGAGAACATATGAGTCAGGCAAAGGTAGATCGTTATAAGGAAGAAAAAAAGAACCGGAAGAAAATCCAGAAAAAGAAAAAAGCAAAACAGGTTGTAGAAGTGCTTGTATGTGCTGCAATTTTAGGTGCTTTAGTTGGATTTCCTCTGGGACGGCACGCCTATCAGAAAAATTATGATAAACGTCAGGCAAACAAAACGATCAGCGCATCTGTTTATGATTATTGGGGACAGCAGTATTGGGCAGCAAATTATGCCGGCACTGTTTTCCCAACCGCAAGTAACAGTGATGCTACACCTGTAGATGCATCTGGAACAGATACTGAATAATAAATAGGTATATACACTTTTAAAGTGGGATATATATAGATTTTCGTCAATCAAACCAGGGGTTGTACTGGTTTCGACGGGGGTTTAGAAATTACGGTAGCCATTCGTGGACCAGGACCACGCTAAAACTTGGAAAATAAATATAAACGCAGACGAAAATTACGCGTACGCTGCCTAGTATGGCAGCTGTCAGCTCTAGGTTCCCCACAACTTAGAATCCTGGCATCGACTTAGTGGGACACTCCGGAGCTTAAGCTTTGCGGTTTCGGAAAATTCATGAAGCTACCATATAGAAAAGCCTGTTTGTAGGCGTTTCTGTATGGGAAATCCAATATACAAACTGTAATGGGAGAAGCTGTAATGGAAGAGCTTTCGGACAGGGGTTCGATTCCCCTCAGCTCCATCAATTTTTATGATGAAGAAAAAGAAAGACACGGAACTAATCTTCCGTGTCTTTCTTTGGTAATCGTGCATGCATAAACTCATAGATATTCTCACATAATTCCTTCTGCATCGTAAACGAAATTGTATAACGCTCTTTTTCTGTGAATATATTCAGAATATAGAAGAGCATACTTTCATCTGGAATGACCATCGTCACATGCTTGATCTGGTCAAAATCGTAATGGGTCGTGCCATATTTGTGTTCGATTGTAAACCCGGCGTCATCAAAGATATAAGTTGCTGAAAACGCCTGCTTCCGGAAGGACATCACTACGAGATAGATTCCGTAAGCACCTACAAATGTCACGAACAATGAGGTTAACACCAGATGTTTGGCATAGCCATGTATCATTGTAAACACCTGCAAGGCAGCAACAAGGAGAAAAATTAATCCCAGAAACCGATAGGCAAGCCGGTTTGCACGCCGTTTATTGACTGTATATTTATAGCCCTTCATATTAGAAAATCCTTTCTTATGGTAATCATCTTATAAAACTGTATTGGAAATACATCGTGTATGATGAATACTCGTACAAGGATAGTATAGGGGTTTAAAACACTTTATGCAAGCGCATTTTGCATACATTTAACAAACTTTAACCTGATATTGATAGAATAAAAAGAATAAATGAGGCATATATAGATAGTATGGAACAAGAACAACAATTACAATTACATATTACAAAGAATGACCGTAAGATTATTACGGATTTTGCAAATTCGTTATCCGACAAGGAATATCAGCTTCGCTGTATGTGGGCAATTCAGATTTTAGAGTCGAAGCTCACGATGATCAATCTCGAGCTGCAGGAGAATCTGGAACGGGAGGTTGTCGTGCGTCTGACACACCGTATCAAAAGTGCGGAAAGCATCTTCCTGAAGCTGCGCCGTAAAGGCTACACCATTAATCTGGATAACGCCAAGAAGAAATTGAACGATATTGTCGGTGTCCGGGTAACCTGTATGTTCCGGGATGATATCTATGCGCTGGTGGATTGTCTGAAGATCCAGCATGATATCAAGATATTAAAGATTAAGGATTATATAAAAACACCGAAATCTTCCGGCTATCAGGGAGTACATATGATTCTATCTGTGCCAATCTATCTGTCGAAGAAGGCGGATTGGATGAAGGTAGAATTACAGCTTCGAACCGTTGCAATGGATTCATGGTCAGTACTTGATTATCAGCTGCTCTATAAGAAAGATCTGGCTGATACAGGGGAAATCGTGCAGGAATTAAAACGTTATTCCGATGTGATTGCCGATATGGATACCAATATGATGCGGCTACGAGATAAGATCAAAGAGATTTAAGCGCCTGTCTGGCGCTTTTTCTTATGTTCGGAAATACCATTTTACATAGATTTAACAATTCTTTACCTTCTGTTGATAGAAGCAGACTCCATATTTCGATATTATTCAAGCTATGAAGGCCATTCTGCTTACGGGAAACGCTTGCAAAACAGCTTTCAAATCGGTTAAAAATACCAAAAAGAGGAAGGAAGAATTAAAATGAACGAAAGTATGGCGACTGTGTTCGGTTTGTTGGGAGGTCTGGCGCTTTTTATATTCGGAATGAATATGATGAGTGAATCACTCCAGAAAGTAGCCGGAGACAAAATGAAGAAGGTGTTGGGAGTACTTACACGAAATGCCGTGTGCGGAATGTTGGCGGGCGCACTTGTAACGGCAGTCCTGCAAAGCTCCAGTGCGACAACTGTATTGGTGATTGGTTTTGTCAGTGCCGGATTGATGTCCTTAAAGCAGGGTATCTCTGTTATATTCGGTGCAAACATCGGAACGACAATGACTGCACAGTTGATGGCATTTAAAATCAGCGATTACATTATGCCGATTGTATTTATCGGATTTCTGATTGCATTTATCGCGAAGAAAGAGAAGATAAAGTTTGTCGGACAGACAATCTTCGCATTCGGTTTGTTGTTTGTTGGTATCGAGATGATGGGCGATGTCATGAAGCCGCTTGCAACAAGCCCGGTATTTATCAATATGATGGAGAAAGTCGGCAATATTCCGGTACTCGGTGTAGGTGTCGGTATGCTTATGACGCTTGTCGTACAGAGCAGTTCCGCAACGATTGCAGTATTGCAAAGCTTCGCATCACAGGCAGGCCCGGATGGTGCGAGTGTGATCGGATTAGTTGGCGCAATTCCGATTCTGCTCGGTGATAATATCGGTACAACCATTACCGCAATATTGGCAAGTATCGGTCAGTCCAAGGATGCAAAGCGCTGTGCGATTGCACATAGCGTGTTTAATATTACCGGTTCCTTTATCTTTATCTGGATCATCAAACCATTTGCAAAGTTTGTTGAGATGATTTCTCCAAAGGGAAATGAACTGGATGTGATTTCAAGGCAGATTGCAAATGCACATATGAGCTTTAATATCATCAATACTATAATCTGGCTGCCGCTTCTTCCGGTTATGGTGAAGATTGTTATGTTTATTGTCCGAGATGACAAGAAGGCGGTTGTAAGTGACGACAAGACAAAGAGCTTTCTTGACCGCAATGTCATTGGACAGCCGGTTGCCGCAATGTATCTTGTCTCACAGGAAATCCGTCGCGCCGGACGTCTTGTGGCTGAAATGATCAGGAATATGAAGGCAATCGTTTTAAACAATGATAGCAAAGCGCTTACAAATCTCGAAGAAGATGGAACGCTGGTAGACCAGATTGATGAGGATACCGTCAGCTATATTTCCAGCATGTTTTCGACAGGTTCGCTTACGGAAGAACAATCCTCCACAACAGCCGGACTTATGTATGTATTAAACGATATCGCCCGTGTCAGCAAACGATGTGAAGATATTACACCAGTGCTCCGTGCAAAACTCGAAGGAAAATATAAGTTTTCAAAGGACGCCGTGGAAGAGCTTGCCAGAGGAATTGATGCAGTGGAAGTGATGTATCAAACAACAATTTCAGCTCTCGACAATGGTGATTCGAAGCTTGCGAAAAAAGTACTTGATTATAGAAAAGAACTCCGCAGTATGGAGAAACGCTTTAATAAGAACCATTTAAAACGTCTGCGCAAGAAAAATTGCAAACCGGAATTTACTTATCCGTTTTCCAATATGCTTCACAGCTTAGAGCGTATCGGCGACAGTTGCAGCGGCATGGTGGAAGAAGTGATGGACAATGTCCGTTTCTTGGAATTGGAGGAAGCATAGGAGGAAAATAACATGTTACAGGAAACAATCTATGATAACCGGGAGCTTTCCTGGTTGAAGTTCAATAAAAGAGTGTTGGAAGAAGCAGTGGATGAGAACAATCCGCTCTGTGAGCGTTTGTCGTTCGTGTCAATCTTCCAGAGCAATCTCGATGAGTTCCTGATGGTACGTGTCGGTTCATTGGACGCTGGAAAAGACAGCAAAGTCCGCGAGAACAAAACGAATATGACCTGTCAGGAGCAGCTTGACCGTATTATTGTGAAGGAGAAGAAGCTCCGTGAGAAGAAAGATGAGATCTATCTGCGTCTGATGTACGAGATGGAGGAATATGGTGTCAAAGAGCTTTTATACAAAGATCTGAACGAGGATGAGCAGGATTCCATGAAGCTTTACTTTGAGAATGAGATCCAGCCGTTTATCTCACCTCAAGTCGTTGGTAAGCGTCAGCCATTCCCATTTCTTCGGAACAAGGAGATCTACGCAGTCGTAGAGCTTCGCACGAAGTCAAATAATACGAAGATAGGAATTATCCCATGTAACAACCCGGTCATTAAGCGTATGATTCCGGTATCTTCAGATGGCAGACGGTTTATGCTGGCAGAAGAACTGATTCTGCATTTTGCTGGTGAAGTATTCCCGGGGTATAAGGTAATCAGCAAATCCCTGATCCGTATCCTGCGGAGTGCGGAAATTGACGTGGATGATGCATTAGACGATGATGAAAAAGATTACCGCAAGGGTGTGGAGAAGGTGCTTCGTACAAGAAGCCGTTTGTGCCCACTCCGAATGGAATATACAAGAATGATGAATGATTCCATCATCGAGAAGATGTGTGGATTTTTAGGACTCACAAAAAAGCAGGTATTTCATTCCATCTCTCCACTTGACCTGTCGTTTTTATTCAAGGTGGAAGATCTGCTTCGAAATGAAAAATATTTATTTTACGAACGTCGCGTGCCACAGCAGCCGGCTATGATTGACCGGACACGCCCGGTGATGGAGCAGGTCAGAGAGCATGATTTATTCCTGTCTTATCCATATGAGAGCATGAAGCCTTTTATCCAGCTCTTAAATGAGGCTGCAATTGATCCGGAGGTCGTATCAATCAAGATGACCTTATATCGTCTTGCCAGCGATTCAAAGATAGTTGAAGCGCTGGTAGAAGCTGCAGAACAGGGCAAAGAGGTTGTTGTATTAGTCGAACTCCGGGCACGTTTTGATGAAGAGAATAACATCCGCTGGTCGAGACAGCTTGAGGATGCCGGATGCCGCGTAATCTATGGTTTGAATCATATGAAGGTACATTCCAAGCTTTGCCTGATTACAGGAAAGCGGAATAATAAAATCGAATATATCACACAGATCGGTACCGGTAATTACAACGAGAAGACATCCCGTATCTACACGGACTATTCTCTGATCACATCTTCGGTAGATATCGGAAATGAAGCTGCCAATGTGTTCAATCATCTGTCAATGGGAACTACCGTCGATGAGACAGAGCATCTGCTTGTAGCTCCAAACTGCCTGCAGAATAAAGTCCTTGCAATGATCGATGATGAAATTGCAAAGGCGAAGGAAGGAAAAGAAGGTTATGTCGGTGTGAAAATCAATTCCCTGACGGATAAGAAGATCATCGACAAGCTTATCGAGGCTGGTAAAGCCGGCGTGAAAATCCGCATGATCGTGCGTGGAATCTGCTGTCTGAAAGCAGGTGTGGCAGGAGAGACGGATAATATCCGGATCATCAGCATTGTCGGAAGATTTCTGGAACATTCCAGAATCTATATATTCGGCAAAGATGACCCGAAGGTGTATATTGCTTCTGCCGATTTTATGACAAGGAATACCGTTCACCGTGTAGAGGTAGCGGCTCCGGTCTATGATCCTGCAATCAAAGCCCGGATTCTCGATGATTTTGAATTGTTCTACGAGGATGACCAGAAGGCAAGAGAGCAGATCAACGGTATCTACCTTCCAAAACAGGGAGACAGTCATATCAATGCACAGGAAACACAGTATGCACAAGCTTACAAAAACAACGAGATACACGCATAGATACATAGACATATCTTTCCTGTGTACATAGTGCTATAACGTATTACATACGCTATACAATACTGCGCCATCAGTATTTTGTATAGATTCGAGACTTCCTCTCGACTGACAGTGAATGAACATTACTGTCAAATGAAGCGCCTGTTAACGCCATACGCAGGCGCTTTTTTCTTTCTCCGGGAGTGGAATTTGAGACGGATGCATCTGGGACGATTATGCAAAGACGATGGATTGTCATATGAAAAAGCAGTAGAAAAATATTGGGGTTGACTATCCGGAAAATCTCTGTTAATATATCCATATTCTCTTTATTGCATTAAAGCAGTAACGCAACAGAGAAAGAAAGATGAGGAACAAAGACATGAAAGAATTATCAAATTTACTTGGATTTCGGGAAAGTATCAAAGTTGTAGATGCGACCTTACGTGACGGTGGACTGGTGAATGACTTCTATTTCACAGACGACTTTGTAAAAGCATTGTATCAGGCAAATATCGACGCAGGTGTTGACTATATGGAGATGGGATATCGTGCATCGAAGAAGGTATTTGATGAATCGAAGTTCGGTAAATGGAAATTCTGTAGTGATGACCATATCCGTGAGATCGTTGGAGAAAACGATACAGACTTAAAGCTTGCAATCATGGCAGATATCGGCCGTCATGATAAGAACGATTTCGATGAGAAGGTGAATTCACCGGTTGATTTAGTCCGTGTGGCAGCATACATCCATCAGATGCCGGAAGCAATCGATATGGTTGAGGATGCGGCAAAGAAGGGATACGAGACAAGCTGTAATATCATGGCAATCTCGAATTCACAAGAGGAAGATATCAAGGTTGCACTTGATATGCTTGGCAAGACACCGGTTGATGTGATCTACATTGTGGACAGCTTTGGTTCCCTGTATCCGGAGCAGATTGCCCGTATCGCAGATCTGTACCTGAATTTCGCAGCAAAATACAATAAGAAGGTCGGTATCCATGCACACAACAACCAGCAGCTCGCATTTGCAAACACGATTGAAGCGTGCGGTGACGGTGTAGACTGGTTAGACGGAACCTACCTGTCCATGGGAAGAGGAGCCGGCAACTGCGCGATGGAGCTGTTGCTTGGATTCCTGAAGAATCCAAAATACAACGTATACCCGGTATTCAAATTCATTGAAGACCACATGATGAAATTGAAGGATGACGGCATCGTCTGGGGGTACGATCTCCAGTATCTGATGACCGGGCTTTTAAACCAGCATCCCCGTTCTGCAATCGCCTTCACAAAAGAGAATCGCCGCGACTACGCAGAATACTACAAGGAACTGTTAATTTAGAATAAGCAGTAATTAAATAATATAAAAGCTGAAAAGTGTGTTATTTCATTAACTCATTATTGTAGTAAAAGAAGTATATCCGATATAAAATGAATTGATGTCATATACATATGTTTGAAACTTAGAAGTGCTTAATGTTCTGTATTACATTAGCAATGTTTGAACACGATGTTCAAACAAGCCGCCACTGAGCCATGGATGGCGAATTGGCGGCGGTTGCGTACGGTAAAATACCGTAGATCAGAACATTTAGCACTTTTTAGTTTCAATACATCGTATATGGCATCAATTCATTTTTATACAGACACTTGTTTTACGTACATTTTACAAAACTACGATAACGCACTTTACTTACATTCTGTATATTCTCATTTGTAAGTTAAATCAAAAAGAAAATCTTTAAGAGAAAAAGGAGACAAAGAAAATGAGAAAGTTAAAGAAAGCAATCATTGGAGTTTTAGCATCAGCCATGCTTATGGGAGCAATGACAGGATGTGGTAAAGCAGCAAGTGATGATATCACCGTAATTTCCCGTGAGGATGGCTCCGGTACAAGAGGCGCATTTATCGAACTGTTCGGTATCGAGGAGAAGGATGCAGATGGTAACAAGATTGATAATACAATCTCTACTGCAGATATCACAAACTCAACATCCGTTATGATGACGAGCGTAGCAGATGACGAGGCAGCCATCGGATACATATCACTTGGTTCCTTGGATGATTCTGTAAAGGCATTGAAGATTGATGGTGCGGAAGCAACCGCTGATAATATCTCAAACGGAAGCTACAAGGTATCCCGTCCGTTCAATATTGCAACAAAGGGTACACCAAACGAAGTAACACAGGATTTCATCAACTTCATCTTGAGCGAGGATGGACAGAAGGTTGTTGAAGAGGCAGGATATATCAGCCAGGGTAATACAGGTGCATTCAAGGCTGCAGGCGTAAAGGGTAAGATCAATGTTGCAGGTTCATCTTCCGTAACACCGGTTATGGAGAAGCTCAAGGAAGCATATGTTGCAGTCAATCCGGATGTACAGATTGAAGTACAGCAGAGTGATTCTACAACAGGTATGACAAGTGCAGCAGAAGGTGTCTGCGATATCGGTATGGCATCCAGAGAGCTCAAAGACAGCGAACTTAGTGCAGGTCTTACACCGACAGTAATCGCAATTGATGGTATCGCAGTTGTTGTAAATAAGAACAACGACGTTGATGGTCTTACAAGCGATCAGGTGAAGAGCATCTACACAGGTTCTATCACAAAGTGGTCAGAAGTAAAGTAATAGCTTGATAAAAACTTATCAGAAAGAAAATACGAGGCATACTATGACGAAAGTAAAAGAAAGAACTATGCATATCGTATTCTTGGTGGCTGCCTGTATGTCCATACTGGCAGTCGCCATGATATGTCTGTTCATGTTTGCCAATGGCGTACCTGCCATCCGGCAGATCGGATTTGTGAATTTCATATTTGGTAAAACATGGATGCCGGGTGCAAATAAATTCGGTATCTTCCCTATGATCATCGGCAGTATCTATGTGACAGCAGGTGCAATCATCATCGGTGTTCCAATCGGACTTTTATGTGCCGTATTCATGGCAAAGTTCTGTCCACCGAAGATTCATAAGATTATGAAACCGGCTGTGGATCTGCTTGCAGGTATTCCATCCATTGTATATGGGTTCTTCGGTCTGGTTGTGATCACACCGATGATCCGGAACACATTCGGCGGAAGCGGTAAAAATATTCTGACCGCCTGCATCCTGCTTGGAATCATGATTCTGCCAACCATCATCAGTGTATCGGAATCGGCAATCCGCGCGGTTCCGGAAAGCTATTACGAAGGAGCATTGGCACTCGGTGATACGCATGAGAGAAGTGTCTTCAAGGCAGTACTCCCTGCAGCAAAATCCGGAATCCTTGCAGCCATTATTCTTGGAATCGGGCGTGCGATTGGTGAGACAATGGCAGTCATCATGATTGCCGGAAACCATGCAGTTATGCCGGATAGTCTATTGGCCGGTGTGCGTACACTTACATCGAATATTGTACTGGAGCTTGGATATGCAACAGACTTGCACAGAGAAGCACTGATCGCAACCGGAGTGGTTCTGTTCGTATTCATCCTGATCATTAATCTGTTGTTCTCAGTTGTGAAAAAGAAAGGGGCGAAATAGGCATGAGTGAACAAGCAGTCGTAGCAAAGGTAAATACGGAAGCAATCCGGCCGATCAATGTCGTCACCTGGAAGGATAAACTCGCTGCATACAAGAAACGGCCGTTTTCCATGTTTTTACTGATTGCAGTCACAATATCTGCAGTCATTACGGTTGGCGTGCTTGGCGCACTTGTCATCTATATTCTGGCAAATGGTATCATGAATCTTTCTCCGGAGCTTTTTGCCTGGAAATATACAACCGAAAATGTATCGATGCTTCCGGCAATTATCAATACATTTCTTATGACAGCACTTTCCCTGCTCATCGCAGTTCCAATCGGTATTTGTTCTGCTATTTATCTGGTAGAATATGCCAAACGCGGAAATAAACTTGTGAGTGTTGTCAGAATCACAACTGAGACATTGTCCGGTATCCCTTCTATTGTTTATGGTCTGTTCGGATATCTGATGTTTGTTATTGCATTCGGCTGGGGGCTTTCGTTCTTCGGTGGTGCGCTTACGCTTTCCATTATGGTTCTTCCAACCATTATGCGTACGACAGAAGAAGCGCTCTTAAGCGTACCGGATTCTTATCGGGAAGGAAGCTTCGGACTTGGAGCCGGCAGACTGCGGACGATATTCAAGGTTGTACTTCCATCTGCGGTACCCGGTATTTTATCCGGAGTTATCCTGGCAATCGGACGTATCGTTGGTGAGACGGCAGCTTTGATCTTTACATCCGGTACAACCGCCGAGATACCAAAGAGCTTATTTGATTCCGGATGTACACTGGCTGTTCATATGTATAAGCTGCTTTCGGAAGGACTCTACACAAAACAGGCATATGCAACCGCCGTTGTGCTGCTTGTAATGGTTGTCATAATCAATGCAGCATCCGGAAAGCTTGCCAAAAAACTGCAGGCAAAATAAGTACTGGGATTTGGAGGAAAAAATGGGTAATTTCAAAATTAAAGACATGGATTTATATTACAGCGATTTCCATGCGTTAAAAGATATCAACTTGGACATTCCATCAACAAAGATCACTGCGTTCATCGGTCCATCCGGCTGTGGAAAATCCACACTCTTAAAAAGTCTGAATCGAATGAATGATCTGGTCGAAGGATGTAAGATCACGGGTGAGGTAACACTGGATGGTGAAAATATATACAAAGGAATGGATGTCAACACATTGCGCAAGCGCGTCGGCATGGTGTTTCAGAAACCAAATCCGTTTCCGATGAGCATCTACGACAATATTGCATATGGACCCCGCACACACGGAATCCGTAAAAAAGCGGAATTAGATGAAATTGTGGAACGTTCTTTAAAGCAGGCTGCTATCTGGGATGAAGTCAAAGACCGTCTGAAGAAAAGCGCGCTCGGTATGTCAGGTGGACAGCAGCAGCGTCTGTGTATTGCGCGTGCACTTGCGGTGGAGCCGGATGTGCTTTTGATGGATGAGCCGACATCTGCCCTCGATCCGATTTCCACCTCGAAGATCGAGGATCTGGCAGTCGATCTGAAAGATAAATATACAATCATCATGGTAACACATAATATGCAGCAGGCAGCACGTATCTCAGATAATACAGCATTTTTCCTGCTCGGAGAAGTTGTGGAGTTTGACAATACAGAGAAACTGTTCGCAAATCCAAGTGACAAGCGGACAGAGGATTATATCACAGGAAGGTTTGGTTGATGAATTATGAGAAATGAATACGAGAAGCAATTAGAGAATCTGAATGTCGAACTAATCCGTATGGGTGCACTTTGCGAGAAGGTGATCGCGGGCACTACGAAGGCACTCTTTAGTGGCGATGCCAAATACACATCGAAATCCCATGCAGTCGAAGAAGAGATCGATAAAAGCGAGCACAATATCGAGCATATCTGTATGAGCCTGCTGTTAAAGCAGCAGCCGGTCGCATCGGATTTCCGTTTTATATCAGCTGCATTAAAGCTTATATCTGATCTCGAACGGATCGGTGACCAATGCGCCGATATTGCGGATATGATCCGTTTCACAGCTCCTTATGACTTAAAGGATTTTAAAGACCTTGAAGAAATGTCAGGTGCTGCGAAAGATATGCTGTCAAATGCTGTGGAGGCATATGTCCAAAAAGACAAGGATCTGGCAATCACTGTAATCCAGGCTGATGATAAAGTCGATGCATTATTTGATTCGGTAAAGAAACGTCTCATTAACGAGATTGGAAAAAAGGCTGAAGATGGCGAATTTTATATAGACATTATCATGATTGCAAAGTATTATGAAAGAATAGGCGACCATGCAACGAATGTTGCGGAATGGGTTTATTATTCAATCACAGGAGAGCATATATAAAATGATTTATGTTTTAGAAGATGACAATAGCATACGTGAATTTGTAGTTTACACATTATGTCACATGGATTTGGAAGCAAAAGGCTTTGAACGTCCATCGGAATTCTGGGCAGGGATGGAAGAAACACTTCCGTCCCTGATTCTGCTTGATATCATGCTGCCGGAGGAGGATGGATTGTCTGTCTTAAAAAAGCTGCGGGAACATGCTGATACCAAAGAGGTTCCGGTCATTATGTTAACTGCAAAGGATAGTGAATACGACAAAGTACTGGGGCTTGACAGCGGTGCGGATGACTACGTGCCGAAGCCGTTTGGCATTATGGAGTTAGTTGCCAGAATCAAAGCTCTGCTTCGCCGGACAGAAAACCGTGCAGATACGACCGATGACGGTGAGAAGCTTATTGCAGGAAGTATTGCCTTAGATACAAAGCGCCATATTGTCTTAGTGGATGGAGAGCGCGTCAATCTTACATTGAAGGAGTTTGAACTTCTGCATCTGTTTATGGAAAACCAGGGGCAGGTATTTACACGTGATCAGCTGTTAAACCGTATCTGGGGATATGAATTCGACGGGGAAAGCCGTACGGTTGATGTTCATATACGAAGCCTCCGGATGAAATTAAAAGAAGCCGGGAATATGATTGAAACCGTCCGCGGTGTCGGCTACAAGATCGGAGATTAAGATGAAAAAGAAGATATTCAAGAATACAATTTTGATCATCCTGCTTTTGGTCGTTCTATGTGGCATATCCATCATCGGTGTCTTATACAGCTATTTTAACAAGCAATACGTTTCCTCCCTGAATCAGGCGGCAGGCTATATTGCGGAGGGTGTCAATCTATCCGGACTGGATTTTCTAACTGACCTTGATGAGAATGAAAAACGTATTACCTGGGTTGCGGCGGACGGAACAGTCCTTTATGACAACAAAGCCGATCCCCATACGATGGAAAATCACAAAAATCGTACAGAGATCAAACAGGCAATGACGTCTTCGGCAGGTACAAGCGTAAGGTATTCGAAGACGCTTTCCGAGGAGACAATCTACCACGCCATCCGTATCGCGGATGGCAGTGTGGTCCGTGTCTCCGTAGTCCGTAAATCGGTGCCGGCACTTTTGATGAAGGTGCTGCTTCCGGTTATTCTCATATTACTGCTCGGTGTTGAATTCTCCGCGATTCTTGCCTACCGCTTATCGAGACAGATTACAACGCCGTTAGAAGCGATCGACCTAGATCATCCGGACGAATCAACGGTTTATGACGAGCTGTCACCGTTTATCCGTAAAATCCGCATCCAGAACGAGCAGATTCAGAAGGCGATGACGCAGCTGCAGACACAGAAAAATGAGTTTGCATTGATTACGGAAAACATGCAGGAAGGTTTTCTTGTTGTGGATAAAAAAGAAATTGTTCTCTCACACAACCGGAGTATCTCAACCTTGTTTGATGTGGATGAATCGGTAGATGGAAAACATGTGTTAGAGATTAACCGATCGGAAGAGTTTATCGTCTGTATCAAGAAGGCAATCCAGGGAATCCACAGCGAGTATATCTGCCCGGTTAAGGGACGTTTTTACAATATCTATGCGAATCCGGTATTCCGGAATAACGAGGTTGCCGGTGCGGTTGTTATCATCACGGATGTCACAGAGAAGGAAGAACGTGAGAATTTGAGACGGGAATTCTCGGCGAATGTGTCGCATGAATTAAAGACACCACTAACTTCCATATCCGGCATTGCCGAGATTATTAAAAATGGAATTGTTGACGAGAAGGATGTCAAAACATTTGCTGGTAAGATCTATGACGAAGCACGTCGGCTGATCCATCTGGTAGAAGATATCATTAAGCTGTCCCAGCTTGATGAGGGAGAGCAGGCAGTAGAAAAGACTCCGATTGATATATATGACCTGTCAAGAATCGAAATCCATCATTTGGAGACGGTAGCAGAGGAACGGCATATCAAAATCAATCTGCAGGGTGAACATATGATGATTTCCGGCATACACTCTGTGTTAGAAGAGATGGTATACAATCTGATTGAAAATGCCATTAAATATAACAAAGAGGATGGCACCATAGATGTCTCGATCAAAAAGAAAAAACATCGTTGTGAGTTTTGCGTCAAAGATTCCGGTATTGGGATTCCGGCAGACCAGCTTGACCGGATATTCGAACGTTTTTACCGGGTTGATAAGAGCCATTCCAAGGAAATAGGCGGTACAGGACTTGGACTTTCTATTGTAAAGCATGGCGCAAAGCTGCACAATGCGGAGATAAAGATTGAAAGTGCATTAAATGTCGGCACGGAAATAAAATTAATCTTTCCGATATAGGTGTCTTGTCACCTGTCAAAACATGTGCTATACTGCATGTACATTCGGAGCGAAAACGCAGGCGGAATGTCTGCGTTTTTGTTATGGCGACGAGGAAAATGCACGCATTTATGTGGTGCATTTGACGACCGCTAATCAGAGCACGATGCGCAGAGCACATCGTGTCTCTGTATTATGTACAGGTATAAATTCAAAGGAGACAGGAAGATGCGAGAATTACATTACGATGTTGTGATCGTCGGCTGCGGTGTCGGTGGATTATATACAGCATTGAATTTACCGGAAGATAAACAGATTTTGATGCTTTCAAAAGCAGAGCTCGAAACCTGTGATTCGATGCTGGCACAGGGCGGTATCTGCGTGCTGCGGGACGAGGGCGACTATGATTCTTATTTTGAGGATACCATGCGTGCCGGTCATTATGAAAACCGCAAGGAAAGTGTCGACATCATGATCCGTGGTAGCCGGGATGTCATCAATGATCTGATCGGATATGGGGTGGAATTTGAGAGAAACGAGGATGGAAGTCTTGCCTATACAAAGGAAGGGGCACATTCTAAGCCGCGTATCTGCTTCCACGAGGATATAACCGGGGAAGAGATTACAACCCGTCTATTATCTGCTGTGAAGCAGTTGAAAAATGTTACCATCTTTGAACATACAACCATGACCGATATTATAGAAGATATCAATCATGCCTGTGTGGGCATACTTGCAAAATGTGCGGATGGTGAAGAATTAGAGATCTATGCAGAAAACACAGTGTTTGCAACAGGTGGAATCGGCGGACAATACAAGCATTCCACGAACTACCCGATTTTGACCGGTGATGGCTGTGAGATTGCGCGAAAACACGGCGTAGAATTAGAGCATATGGACTATGTACAGATTCATCCAACCTGCTTTTACACGGAGAATCCGGGCAGAAGCTTCTTAATTTCAGAGTCGGCAAGAGGTGAGGGTGCAATTATCTTGAATCACAAGAAAGAGCGTTTCGTCGACGAATTGCAGCCGCGAGATGTTGTGACGAAGGCGATTCAGGCAGAGATGGAAAAGGAGGGTGTAAAGTACGAGTTTTTATCCTTTGAGAATGTTCCACGCGAGACAATCCTGAACCATTTCCCGCATATTTACGAGCATTGCATGAAGTATGGCTTCGACATTCTGATGATGCCGATTCCGATCGTTCCGGCACAGCATTATTTCATGGGAGGCATCCATGTAGATAAATTTTCGCACACAACGATGCCGCATCTGTATGCCGTCGGCGAGACAAGCTGCAACGGGGTGCACGGGAAGAACCGCTTAGCCAGCAACAGTTTGCTTGAAAGCCTTGTCTTTGCGAAACGTGCTGCAAAACATATGGTTGGTCAGCTTGCATAAGGTTTATAGAGCGTTGTGCATAATTATACCATTTCGTAGATACATATATTTTATTTTTGAATATGTTCCCATATACAATATGTTTGGAACTTAGAAATTCTTGATGTTCTGTACTATATCAGCAATGATTGAACACGATGTTCAATCAAGCCGCCACTGAGCCACGGATGGCGAATTGGCGGCGGTTGCGTACGGGTTCATAACTTATATCAGAACATCTTAGAATTTCTTAGTTTCAATACATCGTATATGGAACAATTCAAAATAAAATATATGTACTACCAATACCAAAAATCATGTACAATGATCGTGTATATTTTAAAAAGGAGATTAGACACATGAATGAGATTACAATGCAGTTAGTTGCAGATAAGTATATTAAGATGGCGCTTGAGGAGGATATCAACAGTGAAGATATCAGCACGAACGCCGTGATGCCGGAGTATAAGAAGGGCGAAGTTACATTGCTTGCGAAGCAGGACGGAATCATCGCCGGATTGCAGGTGTTTAAGCGTGTATTCACAATGTTGGATCCGAATACGGAAGTAATCTTCGCCGAAAAAGATGGAAAACAGATCAAGGATGGCGATGCCGTGACAAACGGGCAGGTGCTGGCAACGGTTGTCGGAGATATCCGCGTGCTGCTATCCGGTGAGCGTACGGCACTGAATTACCTGCAGCGCATGAGTGGTATTGCAACCTATACGAACAATGTTGCTGCACTTTTAAAAGGAACAAATACCAAACTGCTTGACACAAGAAAGACAACACCTTGCATGCGTATCTTCGAGAAGTATGCGGTTCGTGCCGGCGGCGGAAATAATCACAGATACAATCTGTCTGACGCCGTCATGCTGAAGGATAATCATATTGACGCCGCAGGTGGTGTGGCAAAGGCAATTCAGATGGCAAGAGATTATGCATCATTTGTCTGTAAAATTGAGGTTGAAACTGAGAATCTGGATATGGTCAGAGAAGCAGTGGAGGCAGGAGCTGATATCATTATGTTAGATAATATGTCTCCGGAGCTGATGGCGGAAGCAATCAAGATTATCGATGGACGTGCCAAGACGGAGTGCTCCGGAAATATCACAAAAGAAAATATCGAGACAATCACAAAGCTTGGTGTCGATTATGTATCGAGTGGGGCGCTGACACATTCCGCTCCAATCTTAGATATCAGCTTGAAGCATCTGCATCCAATTGACTAATTATGCTGCAACAATCTATTTCAATCAAGGAGGAAACGCAGATGGAGCAGACAATTTTATCCGGAGATGAACGCAGAGAGAAGCTGCTTGCGTTGTTGCTGCGTTCTGATGAACCGTTATCGGGTGGAAAAATCGGGGACATCTATCATGTCAGCCGTCAGGTTGTCGTACAGGATATCGCATTGCTCCGTTCAAAAGGGCATTCAATCGTATCAACCCCGCGTGGTTATGTGTACGAGAAAGCTGCAGGCAGTCAGAATTGCCAGCGGATTGTAAAGGTCTGTCACACAGATGAGAAGGCAGAAGAGGAATTAAGTACGATCGTTGACTTAGGCGGAATCGTCTTAGATGTCATGGTCAATCACCGTACCTACGGTAAAGTCACAGCACCGTTAAATATCAAGAGCCGCCGCGACATCCGTAAATTCGTGGAGGATCTGAAACAGAGCAAATCATCCCTTTTATCGAACACAACCTCCGGCTATCATTTTCACACGATTGAAGCCGAGAGCGAAGATATCCTCGATGAAATCGAAGAAGCCCTGAAGGAAAAAAACTTCCTCGTCGACTTCCTCGACTACGAAACAACCTTCAAACAATAACCCCAAGGTCAAATTTTTGAGGTAATTATAATCGAAGGGAATATTTCTTCGTGTATTTACAGCTATATACTAAAATATATTTTTACTACACTTATAACCACAATAAATTTTCAAATGTAATATTTCCAAATACACATCTATATGTTAAAATAGAGAACGTGTAAAATTTTATATGAATGTAAATTACAAATTGTGTCCTTCTAAATGTAGATTGTGTTATTTGTAATTGCTAATTTAATCGCAGACCATTGGAACACGCTGGTACTTAATGAGCAAGTGAGTTATTTTCAGTAATAAATAATTTTTACTTGCGAATTTAGTACCACTGCGTGTGGAAGTGAGCGAGAGCGCGTCTGCGATGAATTATGCAATTATAAATAACACGGTAAGAGATTATTATACAGGACACAATTTGTAGGGAACAACAAATAACAGGAGGATAATTACAATGGCAAAAATTCAGATGAAGACTCCACTGGTAGAGATGGACGGAGATGAGATGACACGAATCCTTTGGAAGATTATCAAGGATGAATTAATCTACCCATTTATCGACTTAAAGTCCGAGTATTACGACCTTGGTCTGGAGTACAGAAACGAGACAAACGATAAGGTTACTTTTGATTCTGCATACGCAACACAGAAGTACGGTGTTGCAGTCAAGTGTGCAACAATCACACCAAACGCTGCACGTATGACAGAGTACAACCTGAAGGAAATGTGGAAGAGTCCAAACGGAACGATCCGTGCAATCTTAGACGGAACCGTATTCCGTGCACCAATCGTTGTCAAGGGAATTGAGCCTTGTGTAAAGAACTGGAAGAAGCCGATCACAATTGCCAGACATGCGTATGGCGATGTGTATAAGAGCGTAGAGATCGATGTACCGGGCGCCGGTACAGCAGAGCTTGTATTTACAGGCGAGGACGGACAGGTAATCAAGGAGACAATCCACAAGTTTGATGGTCCGGGTGTGATTCAGGGACAGCATAACATCGACAAGTCTATTGAAAGCTTTGCAAGAAGCTGTTTCAACTATGCGCTTGATACAAAGCAGACACTGTGGTTTGCAACAAAGGATACAATCTCCAAGAAATACGACCATACATTCAAGGACATCTTCCAGGAGATCTTCGATAACGAATACAAAGAGAAGTTTGACGCTGCCGGCATCGAGTATTTCTATACTCTGATCGATGATGCAGTTGCCCGTGTTATGAAGTCTGAGGGTGGATTCATCTGGGCTTGCAAGAACTACGACGGCGATGTTATGAGTGATATGATCTCATCTGCATTTGGTTCTCTTGCCATGATGACATCCGTACTTGTTTCTCCAGATGGAAAATACGAGTATGAGGCAGCACACGGAACTGTCCAAAGACATTACTACAAGCACTTAAAGGGCGAGGAGACATCGACGAACTCTGTTGCGACAATCTTCGCATGGACCGGTGCTTTGAGAAAGCGCGGCGAGCTTGACAACATTCCGGAGCTGATGGAATTTGCAGACAAGCTTGAGCAGGCAACGATCAAGACGATTGAAGACGGCAGGATGACAAAGGATCTTGCTCTTATTACAACGATGAAGGATGTCACTGTATTAAACAGCGAGAACTTCATCAAAGCAATCCGTGAAACACTTGAGGGAATGTTAGCTGAATGAATATATGGGATGTTCTGAAAATTGAACAGACGAAGGATAAAGACGCATTGAAGAAAGCCTATCGAATGCGTCTTTCTTCTGTCAATCCGGAAGATGATCCGGAAGGGTTTATGGAACTTCGGAAAGCCTACGAGGAGGCAGTGCGTCTGGCTGACCAGACGGAAGCGAATACAAAAACTGCGTTTCCGGATACTCCTGAACAGCAAATGCTTGCGTCATTCGAGGCTCTCTATGATGATTATACCCGCCGTATCAATCCGGACGAATGGCTTGTACTCTTTAATTCTGATTATTTCGTATCGCTTGACACAAGCGAGGAGGCATTGTATGGATTGCTGCGGTTTCTGATGAACCATGTGCTAATTCCGAAAAAAGTCTGGAAATGCATTGTCGGATATTTTGATCTTGAAGGACGCAGAAGTGAGCTTGCAGAACAGTTCCCGGCAAATTATCTGGACTATATTACGAACAATGCAACCTACGAGGATATCATCAATTATGAAGCATTTGCGCATGCAGAGAGTACATCCTCCGCAACGATTGATGCCTATATCCGTGATTACATTGAATTAGATCATATGGTGCGCAGCCAGGCTCTGAAAGAAGCCGAAGAGAAAATCCGGCAGATAAAGGAAAAATATTATATTTCCAATGTATATATCAAACTCGAAGAGCTGCGTATCCGTCTGCAGACCTGCCGGCTGGAATTTTCGGAATATATTCAGACATCCATGACGGAAGAAGAACAAAAAGAACAGGATCTGGATGCATTATATGCCGAAAGGTATGCTTCCATATTTGCGGCGATCCGTGTGGAAGCGGAAGATATTTCTGCAAGATATCCGGAAGATATTACATTGCTTCATTTTTGTGGGGATGTCTGTATTTTAAGCAATGATCTCGAACAGGCAGAACAGTATTTCAATCGTTCCAAAGCATTGGATCCACAGAATTATCTTATGCGCGCCAAACAGGCAGAACTCGCATTTCGCAAAGGTAATTACAAAGAAGCCAGAGATGGCTATATGAATCTGCTCAAGGAAAATCATTATGATGATTCTGTCCGCATCGGTATGGTGCGTGCCAATCAGATGATGATTCAGGAAAATCTGGAGAAGCTAAAGAAAGATCCGGACGATATACAGGCAAAGATGGATATTGGCTGGAGCTATTACCAAAGCTACCAGTTTCAGGACGCCATCCTATTTCTGACCGGATTCCAGCCGGAGGCTGATCGTAAATTTGAATACTATAATGTTCTTGGACGCTGTTATCTTGGCATCCGTGATTATGAACACGCCAAGCAATGCTTTCTTGTGTGGAAGGACCTGATTGAACAGCTCCCGGAGGAAGATACAAGTGCAGAGACCGAAAAAAAGCGTGTCCGCTATCCGTATGTGAACTTCCTGATTGCGGATTGTTATATGAAGACAGAGGATTATGCGAATGCCAGACGTCATCTGGAAATTGCATTATCCAGAGAACATGAGGAGATCATTCTTTCTTATGAGGCGGATTGTGAATTAAAATTTCTGACCGGACAATATACCGATTGTCTGCGTGCCTGTGAGCGATTGTTAGAACGGGATTCACACGATTATGTGGCGTATCTGTTCAAGGCGAAAGCCTGCAAAGCACTGAATTATTTTCAGGAAGCTTATAATGCCTGCGAACAGGCAATTAATCTGTATCCGTATCTGGCACAGCCATATGCGTTAGAAGCAAGTCTGTTTATCCGTTCGCAGCAATATGAGCAGGCACAGGATACGATCAAACGATTTGATGCATTTGGAAATGAGAGCGACAGCATTGATTATTACCGGGCAAGGTTATCCATGCTGGATAACAAGATTGACCCGGCCATCCGGCAGTTTACAGCGATTGTCAGTCGTTCGGATGAAAAAACATCCGATATGGAGCATTTTGAAGATGTCAATATGCTTTTAGCACTTTGTTACCGCTATAAAGGCATGTACGATCAGGCGCTCGAGCAGTTTGAACTGGTAAAAAAACAAAATGCGAAGTATCCCTTGATTGATATGTATATAGGTTCTTCCTATACAAAACTCGGAAAAATCAAACAGGCATTGGCGGCGCTTGATACACAGCTTGCAACACAGGCAACCGCGCAGGTTTACAACGAGCGTGCAATCGTATACAGCCTGATGGGCGAATACAAAAAAGCGGTTCGGGATTATCAGGCAGCACTACAGTTAGAACCGGACAATTATTTTGCATATCTTCGTATTGGCATGATACAGGAGCTTCACAAAAGCTACAAAGCCGCAGCTGATGCATACCGGAAAGCATATGAGGTTTCAGAGACCGATACCGAGCAACACAGTGAGAGCATGCAGAGCTTAGCACGTGTCTATCAGTGCATGAACTGGTTTTCCGAAAGCAAAAAGCTCTATACCGATTATAAGAAGCAATATGAATGGAATGCAGATATTGCCTACGATTATGCCGTACTGCTTGTACGGATGGATGCGTCGAAGGATGCGATTGCCGAGCTGCTTCCTTTCGTGGATGATTCAGCCTGTGCAAGAAAATTACTTGATATCTATGGGGATGCCGGTTTTATTGATCTGGCACATGAAACCTTTGAATATATCATAAGCAGAGATCCGGATGATTACCGGGTGTATGGTGCAATGGGGGATATCTTCCGTGAACATGGCATGTATGCGGACGCAAAGCCATTATATGAGCGGGCGATTACGCTTGACACAGACAAAGAAGCCAATTATTATAGTGAATGGTTGGAATGTATGATCCAGTTAAAAGAATTACGCAGTTTTAAGAAAAACAACGCGATATCCAATGCAGCTGCTGACTATTCAAAGCAACAGCTTCAGACACCACCGCAGTATATCAAGATGGCTCGATTTGCACGTCTTTCCAAGAACTACAAAGAATGTAAGGACTGGTTAGAACAGGGGCTGCATGCCCGCCGTTGTCACGGCTGCTTCTATGGTGTGTGTCACCGGATTTTATATGAAAAAGCACTGCTATACGAGCAACAGCGCAATTATGCGATGGCACGCAGTATGTACGAAGAAGCAATCCGTGTCTGTGGACAGAATGCTTTCTATGAGGCATGTCTGAAGCGGATTGAAGATAAAAAATAAGAAATTAGGATTAGAAATGATAGTAGGAATTGATTTAGGAACGACAAACAGTTTAATTGCATATTTTGATGGCGACCATGCAAAGGTCATTCCGAACCGTCTGGGAGAAAATCTGACACCTTCGGTTGTTAGCGTAGATGAGGATGGGATTGTCTATGTCGGCAAGACAGCAAAAGAACGTAAGATGCTGTACCCTGATCAGACGGCGGATGTGTTTAAGCGTAATATGGGAAGCTCCAAGGTATTTATGCTTGGAACCCGCAAATTCTCTGCGGAAGAGCTTTCCAGCCTTGTATTAAAATCACTGAAGGAAGATGCAGAGCATTATCTTGGCTGCACGGTTGAGGAGGCTGTCATCAGTGTACCTGCGTATTTCAACGATGCCCAGAGAAAAGCGACAAAAAAAGCAGGAGAGCTTGCCGGATTTGTAGTGGAACGTATTGTCAGTGAGCCGACTGCTGCAGCGATTGCCTATGGCTTGGATAAGAAAAACGCGGATACGAAGTTTCTTGTGTTTGACCTGGGTGGTGGTACCTTTGATGTGTCCATCCTAGAGCTTTATCAAAATATCATGGAAGTGCGTGCAGTAGCCGGAGATAACTTCCTTGGTGGAGAAGATTTTACGACTGTACTGGAACAGATGTTTCTCCGGGAACACGAAATCAACGAGGATACCCTCGATCAGAAAACCCGAGCTCATATCCACAAGCAGGCGGAGCTTTGCAAGCTTGGCTTTGCAGATGCAAAGACATCCGTTATGAAATGTAATATCAACGGAGACATCGTGGAGAGTGAGATTGATATCGATGATTATGAAAAATCCTGTCAGGTACTGCTAGGACGTATCCGTAAACCGATCGAACGAAGCCTGAAGGATGCAAATATCAAGCTTAAGGATATCGAGGAAGTGATTCTGGTTGGCGGGTCGACAAAGCTCTCCATCGTGCGCCGGTTCGTGAGCCGTCTGTTTGGACGCCTGCCGAACACGAGCATCAATCCGGACGAGGTGGTTGCTGTCGGTGCTGCAACACAGGCAGCCATGAAAGAGCGGAACGAGGCAGTCAAGGAGATTATTTTAACAGATGTCTGTCCATTTACACTTGGTACGGAGGTCGTATCTCGCAGAACCGGCGGCGTATTTGAAGCCGGTCATTATCTGCCTTTGATCGAGAGAAATTCCGTGATTCCGGTCAGCCATACCGAGCGTCTCTATACAGTCAGTGACAGGCAGACACGGATCAAGGTTGATATCCTGCAGGGTGAGAGCCGTCTGGCAGCAAATAACGTCTACCTTGGCAGCATTGAGGTAATGGTTCCTCCGGCACCGGCAGGCGAAGAATGTGTCGATGTCACATACACCTACGATGTCAACTCTATCTTAGAAGTAATTGTGAAAGTAATCTCAACGAATACAGAAAAACGTCTTGTAATAAAGAACGAGGAAACAGACCTGACCGACGAAGAGATTGATACAAGATTCAAAGAATTAGCTTCCCTGAAGATTCATCCGCGGGAGCAGGAAGCAAACAAATTATTGCTGCTGCGTGCCGATCGTATGTATGAGGAATCCATTGGAGATACCCGCAAGCTTCTTGAACATGAGATCAATCAGTTTGAAGATGTATTGAATAAGCAGAATCCTTCAGAAATCAGCAGTGCGAGAGAAGCCTTCAAGGAATTCCTCGACAACATGGAAGATGATTTATTCTAAAATACAAAGCAAAAGGGCTGACGCTTTAAGATAGCGCCAGCCTTATTATATGCCGTGCATATGCATGCAACAAATCCAAATCCTGCAAAAAAGAATCTGTGAGCTCAATAAAAGATTCTTTGTCGTTATAGTTCCGTTTGTATCCGGATAAAATACCATCATCTAATTGCGAAATAAAATAACCGTTTTTGCGCAGATAACAAGTTTCCTTCTTTGCCGGCTCCCGGTAGTTTTTATCCACATAGTTTGCCACACTTTTGTGAACTGCCATATCCTCTGCGGGAAGATAGTAGTAATCCCTGTAATTATCAAAGAAAAACTTCAATTCCTCTGTATAGATCGGAGCATTGATCGTTGCCTCTTTCTGGAATCCGGTGATAATGATGTCCTGTATCCCGATTGTCAACCGCTTCGGAAGCGGATATTCAAGCTCCAGAGAAAAAAGCAGACGGTTCTGACGCACAGACATCTTGCGGACAAGCAGACATCCGGCTTTTAATCTGCAATAAGCAAGCATACCTGTACAATCCAGAAGACCTTCGAGATCTTCGTAATTATGCTGTAACAACAACTGTTTATTTGTTTTCACCGGAAGCTTTATATAATCCTGATATACTTTGATCAGATCTCCGCCGGAATATTTATCCAGTCGATGGATACCTAAAAAACGTTCCACGCTTTTCTGTTTCATATTTTCCATATGCAGAGATTCCTTCAGAAATCGGATCTGCTTGTAAAGGTCAATACTTTCCTTATCTGCAAGCGTATTTTCCATCTGGTAAGCGGCTGCCTTTTTTGTGATATACGGAATATCAAATCCATCTCCATTGTAAGTAACGATATATTTATATTTCTTTGCAAACGAAAGAAATTGTTCCAGTATGTCTGATTCGGATCTGCCGTCCTGATTGAACCACTGACAGATTTTCCATTTCGAATGCTCATAATAGGCACATCCAATCAGATACAGCACGGTGTGTTCTGCTGTGAAACCGGTCGTTTCAATATCAAAAATCAGTAAATCTTCCGAAGGATAGAAATGTTCTATAGTCTGAAATTTGCTCTGGTGTGCTTCGTTTATAATTTTCTCCATAGGTACCTCCTTTCCGATAATTTCCGACAACTTTCTCTAAATTGGTTTAAATTATAGCATAAATACCATAGAAGTAAAGAAAATGCTTGTATTTTTTGGGCATTATGATATAATTTTAGCTAAAGTATGATGTACGGAGGAGATAGAATGTTACGACCAGACGATATTAGATCAACATCTTTTAAAAAAGGCTTATTTGGTTACAAAGCCGCAGAAGTTGACAGCTTTAAAGACACTGTATTCAGAGCGTACAGCGACCTTTCCAAAGACTATGAGGAAACAAAAGACAAATTTGATAAACTCACAAAGGCAATGGAAGATACAAGACTGAAGTTGTTTGAACTGGAGAACAAGCTTCAGCAGGCTGAAAATGTATCATCCGATGCCGGTGAAAGCGTAGAGGCAAAGAAGCGTGCAGATCAGATTATCAAGAACGCAGAGGCAACTGCTGCTGATATTATTGCAAAGGCGAAGGCACAGAGCGAGAAACTGGGAAACACAGCAAAACCAAAGGCAGAAGCTCCAAAGGCAGAGCCAGAACAAGCAAAGGAATCTGCTTCTTCTAAATTCTTTAAGAAAGCAGATGAGGATGTACATACTGCTGCAACAAGCAACGAAGATGATGACGAGATCTTTGTTGGTGAAATTGAAGATGCAAGAAAACCAGATCGCATGATGATCGGAGATGGCGAAGAAGAGGACGAGGGCTTCGAATTCTTATAAGCTTACAGACAATCGGCGTAGAGAAAAGACAGGGAGTTGTCGTATTGTTGCGACAGCTCCTTTCATTGTTAGGAGAAGAACATGCTTGCATATATTAAAGGAACCGTTACAGAAATCGGAACCGATGAAATTATCGTTGAGACAGGAGGCATCGGTTTTTCCGTATTTACCTCGTCTCAGACTTCCGCAAAACTTACGAAAAACCAACAGGCAACTATTTACACCCATTTAAATGTACGGGAAGATGACATGAGCCTGTTTGGATTTTTATCGAAAGAGGAACGATCTGTTTTCCGTATGCTGATCAATGTCAGTGGTGTGGGGCCGAAGAGTGCCCTGTCCATCTTATCCTGTCTGTCTGTGGATGAGCTCCGGATGGCTGTTTTATCAGACGATCACAAAGCAATTGCAAAGGCAAACGGAATCGGTCCAAAGACAGCGCAGCGGCTCGTGATTGAACTGCGTGACAAGTTTCATCTGGAAGATGTACTTGGAGAATATGAGGAAGCTTCTCCGGCAGCATCCGCTCCAGAGGATGTTGTTTCAGAAACGGCAATGGCATTGAGCAGTCTCGGTTATTCCAATGTTGAGGCTTTACGTGCTATCAAGAAAGTGCCGGACAGTGAAACGATGACCGTCGAACAATTATTAAAAGCAGCATTAAAACACATTATATAGACTATGGAGAAAAAAATGGAACGAATCATTCAGGCAGATATCATTCCTGAGGATGATAAAATTGAACAGGGATTACGTCCAAATCATCTGTCCGAATACATCGGACAGGAAAAAGCCAAAAAGAACCTGCGTGTATTTATCGAAGCAGCAAAAAAAAGAGGCGAGCCTCTGGATCATGTTTTGCTTTATGGTCCTCCGGGACTCGGTAAGACGACGCTGGCATCCATTGTTGCATCGGAGATGGGGGTAAATCTCAAGATTACATCCGGACCGGCTATCGATAAACCGGGAGATCTTGCTGCAATCTTAAATAATTTATCCGAAAATGACGTTTTATTCATCGATGAAATCCACCGTCTGAATAAACAGGTAGAAGAAGTTCTGTACCCGGCCATGGAGGATTTTGCGATTGATATCGTGATAGGCAAGGGCGCCGGAGCCCGTTCGATCCGGTTAGATCTTCCCAAATTCACATTGGTTGGAGCCACTACACGGGCGGGGATGCTGACTGCACCTCTTCGAGACCGCTTTGGTGTCGTAAACCGTCTGGAATTCTACAACGTAACGGAGCTGATGCAGATTATTCTTCGGTCTGCCTCCGTATTCGGCGTCCATATCGACGACGAAGGTGCCCTGGAAATCGCCAAACGCTCAAGAGGTACACCGCGACTTGCGAACCGTTTATTAAAACGTGTCCGCGATTTTGCACAGGTAGAGGGGGACGGTTCCATTGATTACGAAGTTGCAAAAACCGCACTGGACAGACTGGAAGTCGATTCTATGGGACTCGATAACACAGACCGGAATATTTTAGAGACAATGATCCATAAATTCGGCGGTGGACCGGTTGGCTTAGATACGCTGGCTGCAGCGATTGGTGAGGATTCCGGAACCTTGGAAGAGGTGTATGAACCATATTTGATAAAAAATGGCTTTATAAATCGCACGCCGCGTGGTAGAATTGTAACGGAACATTGTTACCGGCATTTTGGATTGGAAAATCTGATAGAATAACAAAGGAGATATAGGAATATGGCAAATAAAGTAGATATCCCGGTTGTCATCAACGGGAAGGTATATACATTAAGCGGATATGAAGGGGAAGATTATCTTCAGAATGTTGCAACTTATATCAACGGCAAGATTGCAGAATGCAAAACATCTGATCAGTATCGCCGTATGAATACCGAGTATCAGGGAATTTTGCTTGCTTTAAATATTGCCGATGACTATTTCAAGGCGAAAAATCAGGCAGATTCGATGGTGACCGAAGACAGCAACAAGGAACAGCAATTATATGATCTTCGTCACGAGGTGATTGAATCACAGATCAAACTCGAAAGCTCTGCTCGTATGATTGAAGAATACAAAGAGCAGATCAATGCATTACAAAGAAAGATTATTCAGTTAGAGGCAGAGAAAAACCGAAATGAATAACAAAACCTCCAAAATTGAAGTACTTGCACCTTGTGGTTCGTATGAAATTTTAGTTGCCGCTGTACACGCAGGCGCAGATGCCTGCTATATTGGCGGCAATTCTTTTGGTGCAAGGGCATATGCGACAAATTTTGATCAGGATACGATTCAAAAAGCAGTGACCTATGCACACTTACATGGTGTGAAAGTATATTTAACTGTCAATACACTGTTAAAGCAGGCGGAATTACCTGCATTATACGATTATATCAAACCATTTTATGAGATTGGCGGAGACGCCCTGATCATTCAGGATCTCGGTGTTTTTTCTTATGTCAAAAAACAGTTTCCGGACATTGCAATCCATTGCAGCACACAAATGAATATTACATCTGCTTACGGTGCAGCCTTAATGAAAGCACAGGGAGCTTCCCGCGTGGTAACTGCACGGGAGATGTCTTTGGCAGAAATCCGCACGATAAAGGAACAGGTGGATATTGAGGTTGAGACATTTGTACATGGTGCAATGTGTTACTCTTACAGTGGGCAATGCCTGATGAGTTCTCTTGCAGGTGGCAGAAGCGGAAATCGCGGACGCTGTGCCCAGCCTTGCCGCAAGTGTTATAATAACAGCTATTTATTGTCCATGAAAGATATGTGTGCGTTATCATTGATTCCGGAGCTGATCGAGGCCGGCATTGATTCATTAAAGATTGAAGGCCGTATGAAAAATGCATATTATGTTGCTTCCGCTGTGCATGCGTATCGTACGATAGTCGACGATTATCTGCAAGGAAAATTCGATAAGAAAAAGGCGGAGGATTTGACATTCGAACTGGCAAACATTTATAATCGTGGCGGATTCTCTGATGGATATTTCTTCCGGCATAACGGAGCCGATATGATATCGAAAACGCGTCCAAACAACCAGGGCGTTGCGGTTGGCAGACTGGAACGCATTGAAAATGGAACCATCACCCTTAAGCTTACAGAAGCTGTCTTCCGGCAGGATGTGCTGGAATTATCGACAAAATCCGGTGAAATTGTAGAAATCACTTCCTCGAAAGAAGGAAATGCAGGGCAGTATCTGACATTAAATTGTCCAAAGACAAAGCAATTACAAAAAGAGCAGCTCGTATATCGCACCAAATGTCCAAAGATCCTGCAACATGTGCAGGAGGAATATATCGATCAATATAAAAAGCTTCCAATCACGATTGCTGTCTCTGCAAGAATCGGAGAACCGCTTTCTGCATCCATAAGCTTAAAGCTAAACTCCAAAACTTATACAGCAACTTTGACAGATATGCAGGTGGAGCCAAGCCGGCAGGGTGAAACATCCGAAGACGCAATAAAAAAACCGTTTGCACAGCTTGGAAATACAGAATATGCATTAGAGACCTTTCAATGCACCTTTGATTCCAATGCCTTTTTACCAAACGGCGTATTGAAAAAACTGAGACGTTCCCTGCTTACTGCGCTGGAGACAATTATCGAAAAAACGCATGCACGTGTTGCACCGGTTGAGCTTCCATGGGATTCTGTATACGAAATGTACACATCCGTGAAGGATACAGATATATCAGAGGCTGCCGGCGATACGCTGATCTTGGGCATATCCACAATGGAACAACTATATGTTACATTAGAAGAACTCCCACACATGGCATCCAACGTAACTGGCATAACAATACCGGTTTCTATGTATGACCAATGCAGGGATATGGTTCCGGATTCTATCCGGATTTATGTAGAATTACCACATATCATCCACGATAACAGTTCTCTGGATTTGCAAGAATCCGGAATCCGTGGTATATATATTAGAAATATAGATGCACTGGCAATCGTTACCAGTCAGACACTTCCGGAGGATTGCCATATTTTATGTGATGCGAGCTTGTATTGCTATAACCGTCTGGCACATGGATTTATCAGACAGTTTTTCGGTGGCCGCATGGTTACATTTCTGACACCACGCGAATTAAAGCTTGAAGAACTTGATGATATCTCCAATGAAGCTTTATGTCTGACGCTTTATGAATACCAGCCGGTGATGCTTACGGCAAACTGTCTGCAAAAGACGCAATATGGCTGTAAAAAAGAAGATACTGTATTAGTTGTAACGGACGAAATGGGAAACCGTTTTTATGCCGGCACGAACTGTCAGATGTGCTACAATGTTATTTACAACAAAGTGCCATACTCTATATTAGATAAATATAAAACGCCTGCATTCTCAAGGCTGCATTCCAAAGGCTATATGGTTCATTTTACAATCGAGCCAGAAACACGTGTACGACAGATTCTTCGTACATTTGCCGGAGACACTGCTGATATCGGAGAGAAGACAAGCGGACATTTATACCGAGGTGTATTGTAATGATCAATATTATTTGTGAAGTATCCAAGTACCTTGTACTGCTTTTTATGGTACTTTATACGGTAAAATGCTTTTCTGTGCTCTCGTCAAAAAACGAAGAGCAAAAGCGGAAGAAATTGAATAAACAGATCGGATATGTGTTTGTCATCCATTTTCTATGTTATCTGATCCTGTATTTGCGGCTGGGGCAGTTAAAGATTCTGATTTTTTATGCTGCACAGATTTTTGTTGCTATCCTGTATATGGTTTTGTATCACAGCATATATAAGGATTCTTCCCGTCTTTTGACAAACAACGCGGCATTTCTGCTATTAATTGGTTACACAATGCTGACACGTCTGAATTTCAATCTGGCTGTGAAGCAGTTTATCTTTGCAACCGTCGGACTTGTTATTACCGCATTTATACCGTATATCATGCTCAAATGGAAAAAAATGAAAGACTGCGGTGTTTTATACGGAGTCATTGGCCTGATTTTCCTGCTTACCGTATTCATTCCAGGACTCGGAAGTGAGAAGTACGGTTCGAGAAACTGGATCCAGATTGGTAATCTTTCCATACAGCCTATGGAGTTTGTTAAGATTTTATTTGTATTCTTTGTTGCATCTATGCTGGTCAAGGCGAGCACATTTAAGGAGCTTTTTGTAAATGCAATTATTTCAGCTGCATTCATGGGCGTTCTAGTTTTGGAAAAGGATCTGGGAGCAGCTGTGATTTTCTACATAACCTATGTATTGATGGTATATGTGGCAACCTCGCGACCGGTATTTTTAGTCGGAGGAATCTCACTTGGCGCGGGTGCCGTCATGCTTGGATACGCGCTGTTTAAGAACTCTCTGTTTCAGCATGTCATGGTCCGTGTTCATGCATGGCAGAATCCATTTGCCGATATTGACGGTGGTGGATATCAGCTTGCCCAGTCACTTTTTGCAATCGGAACCGGTGGCTATGCAGGCTCCGGCTTGACACAGGGTGCGGCAGGAAGTATCCCGGTCAGTGAAAGCGATTTCATCTTTTCCGCAATCTGCGAGGAGTTAGGTGTTATATTCGGACTGGCTATGATTTTAGTTATTGTAAGTATTTTTATATCTTTTGCCAATGTGGCAATGAAATGCAAGGAGCCGTTTTACAAATATGTGGCACTTGGTTTTTCAAGCATCTATATTGTTCAGTGCTTCTTAAACCTTGGAGGAGTAACGAAGTTCATACCATCTACTGGTGTGACACTTCCACTTGTAAGCTATGGTGTCAGTTCTGTATTAAGTACCCTGATCATATTTGCAGTTGCACAGGGGGTATATGTAATAAGTAGTAGTGAGGCAGTGAAATATGAGCGAGAAAAAGAAAAAGCAAGACAGAAACTTCGCGAACAGGAATCAGCCGTTAACACCGGAAGAAGAGTTGATCGCGAAGGAAAAACAGCGAATTAAAAAGAACAAGATCAAGAACCGGCCAATCATTGTTATCACCTATATGATGGTAACATTGTTTGTCGGCATGATTGCCTATGTCATTTATTTCATGCAGTTTAAGGCGGAAACCGTAATTGCAAACTCCAGAAATGTACGACAGGATTCTTTTGCACGTACTGTCGAACGAGGCGACATCATTACAAGCGATGGAGTTGTGATTGCAACAAGTGAGACGGACGAAGCCGGGAATACCAACCGTTCGTACCCATACAGCAACATGTTTTCACATCTGGTCGGATACGATGAGTACGGCAAAGCCGGATTGGAGCTTGCAGGTAATTTTTATATGCTTCGTTCCCATATCAATATATTTGAACGGGTTTACCGCGAACTCAAAGAAGTAAAAAACCGCGGGGATAATGTCATTACAACTGTCGACTATGATTTGCAGGCGGCTGCCTACAATGCACTTGGCAGCTGTAAGGGAGCAGTTGTAGCGATTGAACCATCCACCGGTAAAATCCTCTGTATGGTTTCAAAGCCGGATTATGATCCAAACGATATCGAAAATGTCTGGAGTTATCTGCAGACAGAGGAAGGTTCTGAAAGTACGATTCTTTTGAATCGTGCCACACAGGGACTCTATGCTCCCGGTTCTACCTTTAAAGTTGTATCCTTACTGGAATTTATTCGTGAAAATCCGTCTACCTATGGAAGCTATCAGTTTCATTGCGACGGAGATTCCATCTTCTCCGGAGTTGGAATCCGGTGCAGCAACAATAAAGCCCACGGAGATTTGTCTTTAGCCGATGCCCTTGCATATTCCTGCAATGTCAGCTTTGCAACAATTGGTGAAACTTTGGACAAAGGATCTTACCGTTCCACCGCTGAGGAACTGTTGTTTAACAAGAATCTGCCATATGATGGTGTATATAATTCTTCCCAGTTTAAGATTTCCGCAGATTCGCCGGATGACGCAATCCCGCAGACTGTAATCGGACAGGGAGACACAAAGATTACACCGTTGCATAACGCCATGATTATGTCTGCAATTGCAAATGACGGTGTGTTGATGAAGCCATATACAATTGATTCGATTGAAAATGATGACGGTGCAAAAATCAAAACCTTTCACCCAAAGGAAGCCGGTACTCTGATGACAGCAGACGAAGCCAATGTTCTGACCGATTACATGAAAGGTGTCTGCGAATATGGAACCGGATCCGGTTATTTTTCCGGACTTTCTTATCAGGTAACCGGTAAGACAGGTACAGCAGAATTTGATAACGAAGGAAACTGCAACTCCTGGTTTGTCGGATTCTCCAACCCGGATGATCCGGATATTGTCGTCTGTGCAATCACAGAACAGTCTAATGTGACTGGGGTTACAGGTGCCTGGGTTGCCAGACAGGTGTTTGATGCATACTACAGCAAATAGTTTGCCTTGCGGCATCCTATAGAATCTGCTATAATAAATTCAATTTTGGGACACACCAATGGAATAAGCAGGAGGAATTGCAATGATAGAAGCAACAAGCTGTGGTGGTGTGGTAATCTTTCGAGGAAAAATCCTGTTGTTATATAAGAATTACAGGAATAAATACGAAGGCTGGGTTCTTCCGAAAGGAACCGTTGAAGAGGGCGAGCAGCACAACGAAACTGCACTTCGGGAAGTCAAAGAAGAAACCGGCGTGAGCGCACAGATTATCAAATACGTTGGAAAAAGTAACTATACGTTTAACACCTCTTATGATGTCGTAAACAAGGATGTACACTGGTATCTGATGATGGCGGACAGCTATTACAGCAAGCCACAGAGGGAAGAATATTTTATGGATTCCGGGTACTATAAGTATCACGAAGCCTATCACTTATTAAAATTTCCAAACGAAAAACAGATATTAGATCAGGCTTATGAGGAATATACCGCTTTGAAGCAGAATAATCTGTGGGGAAGCAAAAAATATTTTTAATGAATTATGAAGAAGAGAAAACGTATCTTATATAATTTATGTCTGGCCGTATTGATCTGTATTTTTCTTGGTTCTGCAGGGTATCTTGCGTATTATTTTCTACAGAGCAAGAAAAGCGAAGATCAGTTTCAGGAGCTGGAAGCAATGATTGATACTCCGGTCGGAGAAGAGGAGGTTGTCTACGTGGCAACCGCCGGTGATGCAGAACCCGGATTGGAATTCGTAGATATCAACGGAACCCATGTCCAGAAATCCTTTGCTTCCCTGTATCGTAAAAATCAGGATTTTATTGGCTGGTTATCCATAGAGGATACGAACATTGATTATCCGGTTATGCAGACTCCGGATGATGAAGAATATTATATCCATCGGGATTTCTATGGAGCAAACAGCAGTGCCGGCACGCTGTTTGTTGATCTTAACAGTAATGTACAAAACCCTTCGGACAATATAATAATATACGGACACAATATGAAAACCGGGAAAATGTTTCATGATCTGCTGAAATATGAGGATGAAGCATTTTATAAAAATCACAAATACATTCAGTTTGATACCATATATGGGAATGGAACGTATGAGGTAATTGCAGCTTTCCGCACCCATATACTTGCAGAAGGGGAAGAGGGCTTCCGTTATTACCAGTTTTTCAATATGGAAGATGAAACCGTGTTTAATCAGTATGTTTCCGGATGCAAAGCATTAACCGGATATTCGGTTGAAACTAGGGCGTCTTACGGAGATTCGCTGCTTACATTATCAACCTGCGCCTATCATACAGACAACGGAAGATTTGTTGTGGTTGCGAAAAAAATCAATTGACATTAAACGTATAATGTGATATATTATCAACTGTTCCGCCGGTGTGTCGGAATTGGCAGACGAGGCAGACTCAAAATCTGTTGATGGCAACATCGTGCGGGTTCAAGTCCCGCCACCGGCATTGAATGAAAATGCGAGAGTCCTTATAACTTAAGGATTCCCGCATTTTTTGTAATTAGAATCATTATTGGTGTGCACAAAATGTGCAAAGTTCTAAATCTCATCCAAGCCGGATCATTTCTTTTCGTAACCGCCGGATGATTTTTTTCTCCAATCTTGAAATGTAAGACTGCGAGATTCCAAGTAAATCCGCAACTTCCTTTTGTGTCATTTCCTCATCATCATGACCGATTCCATAACGAAGCTCAATAATCGTGCGCTCCCGATCACTCAGGATATCCATTGCCTGCTCCAGTAGATTCAGATCCACCTCATCTTCAATATCCTTATAGACCAGATCTTCCTCCGTTCCAAGAATATCCGATAGCAGCAATTCATTTCCATCCCAGTCAACATTCAACGGTTCATCAATGGATACCTCTGTTTTGATACGTGAATTCCGTCGCAGGTGCATCAAAATTTCATTTTCAATGCATCGGCTGGCATAGGTGGCTAATTTAATATTTTTGTCGGATTTGAAGGTATTGATTGCTTTGATCAGTCCAATCGTGCCAATCGAAATCAAATCCTCCACGCCAACACCGGTATTGTCAAATTTCTTGGCAATATAAACAACCAGGCGCAGGTTGTGCTCAATCAACGTCTGCCTCGCCTCCAGAACATCATCATCCAGATGTGTTAAAAGCAAGGTTTCCTCCTCTGTCGAGAGTGGTGCCGGAAGGATCTCTGCGCCTCCGATATAATGAACTTCATTTTTTGGAAATAAAAGATAATTCGCAATACTTTTGATATTAAAGCGAATCATATTGTTGCTGACGATGCTAATCATGCTGGTTCCTCCTTCATAGGTTGTAATTTTTCATGTAGTAATACTTCATACTGATTTCCCAAAAACATGTTCCGACTGATTCCTGCTGTCACAGAAAAAAAACGTGTCTGTTCCTTTTCATACAAAAGTTCAGGAACCATGATTGCCGGCATCATGGAAAACCGGCTTCCAATTGTGTGATAAGGAATCGGGAAAAAATGAAGATTTCCGGTTCCGTTTATCTGCAAATACGGAAATTTTCCGGTTCTATGATACTGTTCCAGGTTTTCATAGCTTTGTTCCGGCAGATAATTTTTCAACAAACGATAATTTATAATAATTGCAGGTTTTCCGGTATATGGATTTAGTAACCGGTTTCCGGTATCCACAAATGCATGCGCACATATTTTAGCACCAGGAAAAATCAGGGCTACCTGATATGTATTTTTGCTTTGCTGTTTCCGGTCATAAATCATCCGCCCGATACGACAGGTCAGAACAGAAATGGTACAGCACATATAAAACCATGGATTGTGCAGGGCATACCCATTCCGTATATAAAAAATCTGCATCATCCCGGCAAACCAGATACAGCACGCAAACACAACCACTCCTGTTACTAACATGGATGTATGAAGTCTGCAGGATTTTGTAAAAAAATATGTCATAAAAAAGTAGCTTGTGGCATATATTATGTAATAGAGAGTACATCTTGATATCGTTATCAAAAAAATACCTGTTGATAAAGCTGCCATAAGAATCGACCAGATCAGCGTGCGAAAGATTCTTATGGTATGCCCAAGAATTGTCTGTATCATAAAAAGGAGTGCTAACTGGATCAGCACATGATACACGAACAATACATCGGCATAAACAATGTACGTCATATTCACCTCCTTTACTTGTTCGTGTGTATTATATAGAATTACTTCTGAAAACTATGTCGCATTTCGTATTTTGATTTCGTAAAATTCCAAGTATATTCGACGTTCCCGTTCGACTGTATTTCACATAATTATAAATAAAATAGAGAATAGGAGAGAATTATGGATGGTGTTGTCAGTTCAAAGGATAAGATCAGTACCGGCCTTTCACTCGTTCTGAGTCAGGAAAACGATGGATCACAAACCGCAATATCCGACAGACAATATACAATTATTCTCCAGTATCTCGGCAGTTTCCCTGACATCCAGAGTCAAACTGCCATTTCGATGATTCCACTTTTAAATGGGTTTGCAGTTGGAACCGCAGCAAAGAAAGCCATCCTGCAACTGGCTGCACAGCCGCAGATTCTTTATATTGATATCACACACCAGATGGAATACGAACAGGCGGTCTCTGTAAATAGCCGGATTTCTGCATGTTTTCCAATGTATGATAAAACAGAACAACGCCTGCGTGGAAACGGCGTGCTTGTAGGAATCGTCGATTCTGGTATTGATTTTTTCCATCCGGCATTTCTTCGTGAAGATGGCACCTATCGGATCCGTTCATACTGGGATCAGGCACAATCCGGCAATTCCCCGGAACCATATGGTTTTGGTACACAATACTCCGAAGCACAGATTGGTACACTCATGCAGCGCAATATTTCTTTCTTCCCCCTGGATACAAGCGGACATGGCACCGCAGTTGCAAGCATTGTTGCCGCACTCAGTCCGGATGCAGATATGATTGGTGTTGCAACCCTTCCGAATACAGCTGCATTTTTATGTGCGGTAGATTATGTTGTGCGTTACGCCATGCAGCAGACATTGCCTCTGGTATTAAATTTAAGTTACGGCAATAATTATGGCGATCATCAGGGAAATGCAATCGTGGAACTTTATCTGGAAACATTACGTGCCAACGGTAAAATCACAATCGTAACCGGAACAGGAAATGAGGGGAATACCGGGCGCCACCGTTACATAGAAGGAAATATGCTGCAGCATATCGGTTTTTTAGTCGGAGAGAGCTTGCAGATCTTTAATTTACAGCTCTGGTTTGCATGGGGCTTCCGGTTTCTATTTCGATTTAATTCCCCTTCCGGAAACGCCTCCCCATATTATGATTCTGCCAGACAGGGGTATTTTTACCAGGAATTATCAGACACATCAAAAATATCGGTACAGATCGGACTTCCTACACCATACAATGTGAACCGTGAAATATTTATTCAATTTCAGGGAGATCCAATTCCTTACGGATATTGGAATCTTACAATTATTCCCTATCAGAATCAGTCCTATCAGATTCATTCCTGGCTTCCGGTTGCCGCCTCCACACCGGCAGTTGTAGAATTTGAAATTCCGACTTCTGAACTTTCTTTAACAGTTCCTTCTTCCCTGTCAAGCGTGATCAGTGTCGGTGCCTATAACCAGATGCAGCTGAGTCTTGCGCCATTTTCCGGAAAAGGTGGTGGCAATGTGCAAAAACCGGATGTCATTGCCCCCGGTGTCGATATCCTTGTTGCAAATGCAGGTGGTGGCTACACCTTGCGAAGCGGTACTTCCTTTGCAACACCATTTGTCTCTGCAGCAGCAGCCAATCTGATGCAATGGGGGATCACAGATGGGAACGATCCTTTTCTATACGGGGAACGGCTCAAAGCATATCTGACTGCCGCTGCGGATCCTTTACCCGGCAGAAATCAGGTTCCGAACTTTTCGGAAGGATGGGGCAGACTCTGCGCCAATGCGAGTGTTCCGGAAAGCACAATCTAGGGCTTATGTTTGGTATCGTTTCTTCCTGATTCAGATATCGACGTTTATAAAAATCTGTGCTATGATAAATTTCATGATATCAAAAGAAAAGAGAGGGCGTTTCGATGACGGAAACAACCGCAGAAAAGAAACATATTACCATCGGAATTTTGGCTCACGTGGATGCAGGAAAGACAACACTTTCCGAGGAGCTTTTCTATGAAACAGGAGCCCGAAAACACGCAGGGCGTGTTGATAACGGCGACACATTGCTGGATCATGATGAAATGGAACGGCAGCGTGGAATTACGATTTTTTCCAAGCAGGCAGAGCTTTTAACTTCTAATACACGTATCACCTTATTAGACACACCGGGACACGTTGATTTTACAGCTGAAATGGAACGGACATTACAGGTACTCGACTATGCCATCCTCGTAATCAGCGCCTCGGATGGAATACAGGCACATACCAAAACTGTCTGGCGGCTGTTGAAGGAATATCAGATTCCGGTATTTCTCTTTGTAAATAAAATGGACCAGCCGGATACTGTGCAGTCAAAGCTTTTGTCTAATCTGCAGACATTATCCGACCGCATTGTCGCATTCTCTGATTACCATAATGAAAAAGTATCCCGCGCGGAAGATATGTACGAAAATCTTGCGATTGCCTCCGGGGAGGAAGCAATCCTAAATCAATATATGGAACAGGGGAATTTACCGGATTCCATCGTGCAGTCGATGATCCGTTCACGTCAGGTATTCCCGTGTTTCTTTGGAAGTGCATTAAAAGGAATCGGTGTAGACGCATTGCTGCAGGGATTCGATTCTTATACGCTCGATGCGTATCAGCCAGAAGCTGCCAAGCCGTTTGGAGCCCGCGTCTATAAGATTACCCGCGACGAAAAAGGAAACCGGCTTGCCCATATCAAGGTGATGCAGGGAACCTTATCTGTCCGGGATGCGATTGGAGACGAAAAAGTTACACAGATCCGGATTTACAGTGGCGGCTCTTATCAGATGGTTCCTGCTGTCTCCGCAGGTATGATATGCAGTATTACCGGATTGGAATCCGTACAGGCAGGCGATGGCATCGGAGATTATACAGATAATCCAATGGCTTGCATCGAACCGGTGATTTCCTATACAATCACCTTTGATGAAGCCGTCAACACACGTTTGATGTACACTAAAATAAAAGATCTGGATGAGGAACTGCCGGAACTGCATCTTTCCTGGAACGAGCAGACAGAAACAATTCAGATCATGCTGATGGGACCGGTTCAGATTGAGATTCTGACACAGCTGATCAAAAAACGCTGTGGCGTTGTACCAACCTTTGACAGCGGTGAAATTTTATACAAAGAAACCATTGCACAGCCTGTTATCGGTGTCGGTCATTTTGAACCATTGCGTCACTACGCTGAAGTACATATACGTATCGAACCTGCGGAACAGGGGAGTGGAATTGATGCATCCCTTGCGTGCAGCGAAGATGTCCTCGCAAAAAACTGGCAGCGCCTGATCTATACCCATTTACTGGAACGTACGCACCGCGGAACAAAGATTGGTGCACCGTTAACCGATGTGCATTTTACCGTGATAAACGGACGTGCACACACAAAGCACACCGAGGGTGGAGATTTTCGTCAGGCAACCTATCGCGCTGTCCGACAGGGATTAATGGAAGCCGGTACCATCATCCTTGAACCGGAATATGATTTTGTCCTTGAGATCCCCAGTGATATGATCGGACGTGCCATGACCGATTTACAGGCGTTATACGCAGTTATGGATGCACCGGAACAGATGGGAAATCACGCAGTCATCCGGGGACATGGTCCGGTCGCTACTCTGCGTGATTATCAGCTTCATGTACGAGCATTTACAAAAGGACAGGGGGAATTCCATGTAAGCTTCCGTGGCTACATGCCATGCCACAATGAGGAAGAGGTCATACAGTCCCATCCATATGATCCGGAAGCAGATCTGCATAACCCAACCTCGTCTGTGTTCTGTGCACACGGTTCCGGTTTTCTCGTTCCTTGGGATCAGGTAAAAGCGTATATGCATGTCAGTGATGCTTCGGACTCTGAACAGACACAGGCAGAATATACCGTCCACAGTCGTGAAAGCTTTGACTATTCAATCGGATTAGATGAGATTGATGCAATTTTGTCCGGTCAGACTGCAAACCAGAATGCCAAAAAGCAGGTCTATAAAAAGAAAATTGTCCGGCACACGGAGACTTACACTGCTAAAACATCCAAAGCAATTGTCACGCCGAAAGAGAAACGTCTGATCGTGGATGGCTACAATGTGATCTTTGCATGGGAAGAACTGACAGCACTTGCAAAAACGAATCTCGATGCTGCAAAGGATAAGCTTATTTCTCTGTTATCAAACTATCAGGGCATTACCGGTATAAAAACACTGATTGTCTTTGACGGTTATAAAGTAAAGGGCAGCCACGGCAGTACGGCAGTGCAGGAAGATATTGAGATCGTGCATACAAAAGAAAACCAGACTGCTGATCAGTTTATCGAAGCATATACGCACGAAAACGAAGAAAAGTATCAGATGACCGTTGCCACTTCGGACGGACTGATCCAGACAATCACACGTGGTGCCGGCTGTCAGATCATTTCCTCCAGAGAACTTTATTCTGCAATGGAAGCTGCCGCAAACGAGCTGCGTAAACTATATGATATCAAATAGAGCAAACTGTACCTGTAAATGATGAATTTATGGGTGCAGTTATTTGTATTTATCAAAAATCTATGTTATACTTTGATTAATTATGACCAGAATAGCTATAGCTTGACATAACAGGAGGTTTCAATGAGAGAATATACAACACAGATGGATGCTGCCAGAAAGGGCATTATCACACCGGAGCTAACCAGAGTTGCAACAAAGGAGCATATGCGTGAGGATGAATTACTCCCACTCGTGGCAGAAGGAAAGGTTGTCATTCCTGCGAACAAATTACATACCTGTCTGGATCCGGAAGGTATCGGTTCCATGCTTCAGACGAAGATCAATGTCAATCTCGGCATCTCCAGAGATTGCAAGGATTACGATATTGAGATGAAAAAAGTAATGGAAGCAGTCAATCTTGGCGCACATGCCATCATGGATCTGTCCTCCCACGGAAATACAGAGCCGTTCCGTAAAAAGCTGATCGCAGAATGCCCGGTTATGGTTGGTACGGTTCCAATCTATGATTCGGTCATTCATTATCAACGTGATCTTGCAACACTTACCGCAAAGGATTTTATCGATGTGGTGCGCCTGCACGCAGAAAATGGAGTGGATTTCGTAACACTGCACTGTGGTATCACAAGAAAGACGATCGATCAGATCAAAAAACACAAACGGAAGATGAACATTGTTTCCCGTGGCGGCTCCCTTGTCTTTGCATGGATGACGATGACCGGAGAGGAAAATCCTTTTTACGAATATTATGACGAGATTTTAGATATCTGTGCCGAATACGATGTAACTGTCTCCCTTGGAGATGCCTGTCGTCCGGGCTGTCTGGCGGATGCAACGGATGTCTGCCAGATTGAAGAATTAGTCCGGCTCGGAGAACTTACCAAGCGTGCCTGGGAGAAAAATGTACAGGTCATGGTGGAAGGACCGGGGCATGTACCGATGGATCAGATTGCGGCCAATATGAAGGTTCAGCAGACGATCTGTATGGGAGCTCCATTTTATGTACTTGGTCCTCTGGTAACCGATATTGCACCGGGATATGATCATATTACCGCAGCTATCGGTGGTGCGATCGCCGCACAGGCCGGTGCCGCTTTCTTATGCTATGTAACACCTGCAGAACATCTGGCATTGCCAAATGTCGATGATGTCAAGCAGGGAATCATTGCATCAAAGATTGCCGCCCATGCAGCTGATATCGCTAAAGGTGTACGCGGTGCACGTGATATCGATGATAAAATGGCGGATGCCCGCCGGGTATTAGACTGGGATAAACAATGGGAGTGTGCATTGGATCCCGAAACAGCCAAAGCCATCCGTGCAGACAGAAGTCCGGAGCATGAAGATACATGTTCCATGTGTGGAAAATTCTGTGCTGTGCGAAGCATGAATAAAGCGTTAGCAGGAGAATACATTGATATCTTATAAAAAACGGGAGGGTACTTATGGGAAAAAATGAAGTTTGGGAAAACATTAAAAAATATGCAAAAATATTTTTTCAGGGCGTAGGTCTGTTTTTTGCATATGTATTTCACTACATTGGGGTATTTTTGAAGTTTGTTTATAAGCATCTGAAAAAGCTGTTCAGAAAGCTTTACCGGATTATACGCAAGCATATCCGCAGAGTCAGAAAACATATGAAAGCCGGCGATTACAGCTTACTTTTTTATACGGTACTTGGCGTCGTAATTTTTATTGTATTGCTGATTTTACTGATTCACGGTATTACAGGTAAAAAGAAGGGGACCACAACGACAACAACAGAGTCTACAACGGAAGCTTCCACAACTGAACAGGTGGATCCACAGGCAGTTCTCCGGGAACAGGCAACTTATATCTATCAGAATAATCAGGATTATCTGATGCTTGTTAATGATACGAATCCAATTCCGGCCGGATATACATTTGAACAGCATACACTGAACAGTGGGTATATCGTAGATGAACGTATCTACAATGACCTGCTTGCAATGCTGGAAGCATGTAATGCTGCCGGAAGTGAATATACGATCAAGGCTGGTTATATCAGTGCAGATACAGATGGCAGTGGAGAGTATGCAACCGGTCTTGCGTTCGATGTAACGGCTCATGATGTTGCGGAGTTAGATGCTGCTGTTGTTTCCCAGCTTCCGACAAACCAGTGGCTGATGCAGAATTGTTCTTCGTTCGGCTTCATTGTCCGGTATCCGGAAGGCAAGGAAAGTATTACAGGACATAACTATGAACCTTGGCATTTCCGTTATGTTGGAAGAGACGCTGCTGTCTTTATGACAACAAACAATCTGACATTGGAAGAGTTCTACACTCTTGTAAACGGAGGTACCGTATCCACAGCAACTACGACCTCTGCCACACCGGCAGTTGATCCAACAGCTGTCACAACTTCCGAAGACGGAAGTCTGACAACGGAAGATATCGGTGCAACAAGTGAAACAACAACCGAAAATCCATTGGATATTTTAAATTAGAAGTAGAAAGATAGAAACATATGAGTAAACCAGATAAACATATGAAAAAAGGACCATACGAACGGGAGATGGCGCGCCGCAGACGCGAGAGAAAGTTGCGCATCCGCCGTTTCCATCTGATCTGTCTCGGCGTCATGCTCCTTGCATTTGTAATTTTCTGTGTGAATATTTTTTCACACAAAAAAAGCATCCGCAAGGAAGCCGTTTCCCTCTATGAAGCCGGAAACTATCAGGAGGCTTTGGACAGATTCAAGGAAGCCTATGCCGAAAAACAATGGTTTTCGGATTCCATAGATGTAGATATTCTGATGTATGAAGCAGATTGCATGATGCGGCTTCAGCAATTTTCCGATGCAGAGCTTACCTATCTGAACATACAGAAAAAATATCCGGTTTCCAGATATGATAAAGAACAGCTTTCATATCTGACGGATCTGTCCCATGCACTTGGCAATTATCAACAAGGAGACTATGTTTCCACAGTTGCAACTTTTACAAAAGCTGTAGAAAACGGACATAAAGATATCAGCATATACGCAGCCATCTGTTATGAAAATCAAAAAAATTACAATAAGATGAAAGAATACCTGGATATCTACGCAAACTATCAAGGAATCGATGCCTATGTGAATTATAAATATGCATCCTATTACTACGATACCAAAGACTATAATCAGGCGTTGACCTATCTGACACAGGGTGAATCCGCCGGAGAAAGTGACTACCTGCAGGAGATTCTGTATGCACAGATTATGTGCTATAAAGAGCTGCAAAACTATACGGAAGCTTTTTCACGTGCCACTTCCTATATTGCCAGATACCCGGAAGATCAAAATGGACAGGATTTATATGCCTATCTGGATACCCGTGTTAACTTGAACGAGGTTCCGGTCAACGATCGTTACCATCTGTATTCCGAACCGGAGAATGCAAGTGCAACCGAGTAACAATAATATATTTATGTAAACTAAAAAGGATATAGTATGTACGAAAACAAAGAAGAACTCGAAAAGGTTATATTGTTTGCTGTCGATCTGGACAACGGGGAAAATGTGGAGGCCAATCTGGATGAATTGGAGGAGCTGGTTGCAACTGCCGGTGCCGAAACACTTGGACGTATGATCCAGAACAAGGATTCCGTCGAGAAAGCAACCTACCTTGGAAGTGGTAAAGTCGAGGAGCTTCGAGATATGGTGGAGCATCTCGGTGCAACCGGTGTCGTGTGCGATGATGAATTATCTCCGATCCAGATGAAGAATCTGGAGCAGGAATTAGACACAAAGGTCATGGACCGGACGATGGTGATCTTAGATATCTTCGCGAAACACGCAACAACACGGGAGGGTAAGCTTCAGGTAGAACTCGCACAGCTCAAATACCGAAGCAATCGTCTGATCGGTATGGGACAGGTGATGTCCCGTCTCGGCGGTGGTATCGGTACACGAGGTCCCGGTGAGAAGAAACTCGAGGTCGACCGCCGTATCATCCGGGAACGTATCGCGAAGCTTTCCAGTGACTTAAAGGACGATATTGCACACCGCGAGGTTATGCGTAAGCAACGTCTGAACAGCCATATTCCGATTGTTTCAATCGTCGGTTATACAAATGCCGGCAAATCAACACTGCTCAATCATATGACGCAGGCAGGCGTCTTAGAGGAGGATAAGCTGTTTGCAACACTTGATCCGACCTCCCGGAACTATAAACTTCCGAACGGACAGGAGATCATCCTGACGGATACGGTTGGATTTATCCGCAAGCTGCCACATCATCTGATTGATGCATTCCGTTCGACATTAGAAGAAGCAAAGTTTGCTGATATTATCCTGCATGTGGTCGATATCTCGAATCCACAGGCAGACCTGCATATCCTGACAGTCTATGATACGTTACGTGAGTTAGGCGTGAAGGATAAACCGGTTGTCACTTTATTTAACAAGATTGACAAAGTGGACGAGCTTCCGGCTGTCAAAGATTTTCAGGCAGATCATACCTTATATATTTCTGCCAAGCAGGAAGAAGGATTTGAGAAAATCACAGATATTCTTGCAGAAATCATCAACCAGAGCCGCATTTACATCGAACAGACGATTCCGTACGCCAAAGCAGGCGTGATCCAGCAGATTCGTAAATCAGGAAATCTGTTAGAAGAGGAATACAGAGAGGACGGCATCTTCGTCCGCGCGTATGTTGATGCAGGCACGAAAGGGCTACTATAACATGGAATTACCGATTACTTTTGAACAGAATATGCGAACGCTTCTTAAGGACGATTATGATGCGTATGTGGCATGTCTCGAACAGCCGATGCATCACGGCATCCGCATCAATACGATGAAGATATCTGTGGAAGATTTCCTGAAGATCAATCCATTTCATCTGCGCCCGGTTCCATGGTGCGAAAATGGATTTTACTACGATGAGACCTTGGATAAACCATCCAAACATCCATATTATTTTGCAGGGCTTTACTATATTCAGGAGCCTTCTGCCATGACACCGGCACATGTACTGCCTGTGGAAGCAGGAGACCGCATACTTGATATCTGCGCCGCACCAGGTGGAAAATCCACCGAGCTTGCGGCGAAATTACAAGGAACCGGTTTGCTTGTATCGAACGATATCAGCGCTTCACGCGCGAAGGCATTGCTGAAGAACTTAGAGGTTTTTGGCGTAGAAAATGCGCTGATTATCAGCGAAGCACCTTACAAATTAGCCGAACGCTTCCATGAATATTTCGATAAGATCTTAATCGATGCGCCATGCTCCGGAGAAGGCATGTTCCGCAAATCTGCATCCATGATCACCGCATGGGAGAATAACGGCAATCAGTTGTTTGCCGACCTGCAGCGAAGCATCTTAGATCAGGTTGTCACAATGCTTAAACCCGGCGGCATGCTGCTTTATTCGACCTGTACATTTGCGCCCCTTGAAAATGAGCAGTCCATCGAATATCTGCTTTCGTTGGATGATCGTCTGGAACTGGTGGATTTCCATCCGTATGAGGGCTTTGACCACGGACATCCGGAATGGGGCAATACCGGAAATGAGACGCTGACGCGCTGTGCCAGACTCTGGCCACATAGGATCGAAGGCGAGGGACATTTTGTATGTCTTGTCAAGAAGCAGGGCGAGCGGGATAACCGTGCCAATTATGGTGATTACCCGGTCAAGCGTGCAAAGCTACCGGATTCTGTTACCGAATTTTTATCGCATACAACGCACGAATTTCACCTAGAACGGTTTGAGATATCGGGCGATAAACTCTATTACATACCGGAAAGCTTCCCGACAGTCCGAGGACTCCGTATCTTACGGTGCGGCTTATATGTCGGCGAGATCAAGAAAAACCGCTTCGAACCAAGCCAGTCACTTGCAATGGCGCTTACGAAGGAAGAATTTGATAACTGCCTGGATCTTCCTGCGGATGATGCAAAGGTCATCAAATACTTAAAGGGTGAGACAATTGATTTCGATGATGCATCGGTCAAAAACGGTTACATATTAGTGTGTGTGGATGGATATCCACTTGGCTTCGGTAAAGCAAACCAAGGTGTATTGAAGAATAAGTATTTACCTGGATGGAGGTTGATGTCATGAAGATAGCAGTGATCACAGGTGCATCTTCCGGTTTGGGAAGAGAGTTTGCCAGACAGATCAATCAGCATTTTGTCACACTCGACGAGATCTGGCTGATTGCACGAAGAGAAGAACGGTTGAATGAATTAAAGGAATCCCTGCATGGAGTCCATGTACGGACAATTCCGGTTGATCTGTGTGACAGGGATGCCGTTGGTACTTATGAGGAAATGTTGAAGAAATTCCATCCTCAGATTCGTGTACTTATAAATGCTGCCGGATACGGAAAGATGGGCTATGTCGAGCAGATCTCTGAGGAAGATCTGGCTGGGGAAATCCGGTTAAATTGCGAGGCTCTGACCCGCATGACAAAGATATCCCTTCCATACATGGCGAAGCGATCAAATATTATTAATATCGCAAGTTCCGCTGCTTTTATGCCACAGCCAAACTTCGCAGTCTATGCTGCAAGTAAGTCCTATGTACTCTCGTTTTCAAGAGCTCTGCATCAGGAATTGAAGAAGCATGGGATTGTTGTAACCGCTGTCTGTCCGGGACCGGTAAACACTGAGTTTTTTGATATCGCAGAAAGCTATACCAAGACCAAGGGATATAAAGTTATCCTGCGTGCAAATGCAGGCAAAGTCGTTACACTTGCAATAAAGGATGCAATGAAAGGAAAAACCGTATCAACATATGGGATTGTCATGAAGGCATTCCGAGTTGTGACAAAGATTATTCCGCATGGTTTTCTTGTTCCATTCATACACTAAACAGCTTGATATATCTAAAATAAAGGACAGACTTATTGCAATGAAAAAGAAAGAAAAAGGCCAGTATGGCTATATTAATTATTACAAAAAAGGAAAGCTGCTTGTGACATTGATCCTTGCAATTATGATTGCATCGATTATTCTTTCCATGCTGCTTGCATTTGGTGACACCGGACGTATCGGTATTGTATTCGCAATACTCCTTGTCCTGCCATTTGCAAAATTTCTGATTGCCTATATTATGTGTGCGAAGTTCCAGACGATGCCACAGGATGTTTATGATACGATAAACGGTCAGACCGACGAGACGAACATGATCTACGATCTTGTAATCACACAGACAGAGGGGATGCATTACTACGATGCGGTCTGTGTCAGAAACGGAAGTGTGTACGCGCTTGTGTTAGATAAACATTTCAAGGAAGAGAAGAAGGAATACGAGTCATTCATGCAGCAGGCACTTGCAAACAGCAAGTACAAATACATTGTTCACCTGTACACAGATGTGGACACCTTTGCGAAGAAGATTCATAGCATTGGCGAACCGAATGACAAGACAAAATTAATTGATCAACATATGCAGGAACAGATACTGACGTTCTGCGTGTAGATTCATATATAAAATCTATATGTAAGATTCGAAAGAACAGCTAAAAATATACATTTATGCTGTAGTTTATAAGTAAGGAGGAGCTTTCGGTATGCAGGAACTAACCATCACAGATTTGGAAGCCGGACAGCGTTTAAATAAATACATGATGAAATACCTGAATCAGGCACCTTCTTCCTTTATCTACAAGATGCTCCGCAAGAAAAACATCACCAGAAACGGCAAGAAAGCATCCGGTGATGAAATCTTAGAATGCGGAGATGTAATTAAAGTATTTCTGGCAGATGAGACGATTGAAAAATTCCGTGTTGTAAATACCGGAAATCCACACTTTGATCGTGGATCCAAACAACATGATATCGTGAAATCCGCTGACTCGGCAACATCCGATGGTTCCGCACAGTCCTCCAGACAGAAGCCGGGAATCACGTTGCAGATTCTCTACCAGGATTCGGATATCTTAGCGGTGCATAAGCCTGCCGGTGTCTTATCACAGAAAGCAAAAAAAGATGATTATTCCATCAACGAGGCAATTCTTGATTACTGCCTTTCCATGCGGATTTTAAACGTGAAACAGCTAGAGACGTTTCACCCGTCGATCAGCAACCGCTTAGACCGGAATACCTCCGGCATTATCCTTGCCGGAATCTCGTTGAAGGGCAGTCAGATGTTAGCCCGCATATTAAAGGGACATACCTGCGAAAAATATTACTACACGATCGTAGCCGGAGAGATGAAACAGCGCATCCACGAGAAAGCCTACATCGTAAAGGATACAAAGAAGAATCAGTCTAAGATACAGAAACATGAAAGTCCCGGTGCATCGATGATCGAGACTGCATTTACACCGCTTTGCACGAAAAATGGCTTCACCTTATTACAGGTACAGCTTTTCACCGGAAAATCGCATCAGATCCGTGCACATCTGCAATCACTCGGCTATCCAATGGCAGGCGATACGAAATACGGCAATCCGGCGGTAAACCGGAAGCTTCGCGAGCGATACCATCTGAACCATCAGTTACTCCACGCAGGCAGACTTGTATTACCGGATATCCCAGAAATCACAGATCCGTTGCCGGCAGAATTTCAGAAAGTAGCGGATGGGCTGGGGTTGAAACTACCGGCAAATCACTAAATATCATGGATCAACGGAGATAAAGTCCATACGTATTAACATTTCATAATATAGCACAACAAATAGAAAGCATAACAACATGCCAACATGGAATTCCAGGGGATTACGCGGTTCCACCTTAGAGGAACTCGTCAATCTGACCAATGAATTATATACAGAGAAAAACTTAGCGCTCATGCAGAAGATTCCGACGCCGATCACGCCTGTCAAGATTGATTCGGAAAGCGGGCAGATTAAGCTTGCTTATTTCGAGAAGGATTCCACCGTCGACTATATCGGGGTGGTACAGGGCGTTCCGGTCTGCTTCGATGCAAAGGAGTGCGCGACAGATACATTTCCACTCCGGAATATCCATGAACACCAGATTCATTTCATGCGGCAATTTGAGAAGCAGCGGGGCATAAGCTTCTTGCTTGTAATGTTTACCGCACGCAATGAGTTTTATTATCTGCGGCTGTGTGAGTTAGAAACCTATCTTGCCCGCGCCGAGCAGGGACATGCAAAGAATTTTAAGTACGAGGAATTAAATCCCGCCTATTTTATAAAGTCACAATCCGGGGCACCGATTCATTATCTGAAGGGGCTGCAGCTGGATTTGCAGGAAAGAGAGGATTAAACGATGTATCAATATTACCGTGTAGCAGCCGCAGTTCCGGACATGCGTGTTGCGGATACTGCTTATAATGTCGACCAGATGCTTCAAAAAGTGGAAGAAGCAAAACAAAAAGGCGTCAATCTGATTACATTCCCAGAGCTGTCTGTCACCGGATATACCTGTGGGGATTTATTCCTGCAGCAGACGCTGCTTACAGAAAGCAAAAAAGAAGCTGCCCGTTTTGTACAGACGACCGCAGACTATGATATGGTTGTTGTATTCGGTATGCCACTTTCGATTGCAAATGCGCTCTACAATGTTGCTGTAACCGCATACCACGGACATATCTACGGCATCACCGCCAAGACGTTTCTTCCGAATTACAACGAATTCTATGAGAAACGCTGGTTTTCTTCTGCACGGGAATTATCAACAGATCATATCTATGCCTCTGAATTACTTGGCTCTGTGGAGTGTGATTATGCTATTCCGCTCGGCAATAACCTGATCTATCATCTGCCGGATGCGTTCTGCTTTGGTGCAGAAATCTGTGAGGATTTATGGGCGCCAATCCCACCATCTGCATTTATGGCGATGAGCGGGGCAGAGCTGATATTAAACCTTTCCGCAAGCAACGATACGATTGGAAAGCGTGAATACCGCGAGAAGCTTGTAAAAGAGAAATCAACCTCTCTGATGTGCACCTATCTCTATGCGAGCGCCGGAGCAAACGAGAGTACAACCGACCTGATTTTCTCCGGTCACTGCATGATTTGCGAAGGCGGAAAGATGCTTGCCGAAAACAGCGGGATTGCTGAAAATAACTATCTGCTAGTCGCAGATATTGACATCGAACGGATTCAGGCAGACCGCCTGAAAGGAAAGACCTATCAGGATTGTGCCGGCACCTACGGCAGCGCGGTTTCGATGCGTCAGATTCTGATTCCGGTATCCGAAGCTTTTGAAAGCGACGGAAGTCTTCGAAGCGTCAATCCGCACCCATTTACACCGGGCGATACAAAGAGACGTCAGAAGCGTTGTATGGATATCTTCCATATGCAGATCGGCGGACTTGCAAAGCGGCTTTCCATCTGTGGCGGAAAGATGGTGATCGGTGTGTCCGGTGGTATGGATTCCACCTTGTCACTGCTTGTGGCTGCACAGACCTTAAAGAAGATGGGGCTGCCTGCTACGAATCTGACCGGAATCACGATGCCAGCTTTCGGCACGACGAACCGCACATATCAAAATTCCCTAACCCTGATGCAGACTCTTGGCATTACAGTCAAGGAAATTCCAATCAAGGATGCATGTATTACACATTATGCGGACATCGGACATGATATGGAGATCAAAGACATTACTTATGAGAATGTGCAGGCACGCGAGCGGACACAGGTGCTGATGGACTATGCGAATAAAATCGGTGCCATCGTCGTCGGAACCGGAGATCTGTCCGAGCTTGCCCTTGGCTGGTGTACCTATAACGCCGATCAGATGAGCATGTACGGCGTCAATGCCAGCATCCCGAAGACACTTGTCAAATGGATGATTGCCAGCGTGATCGAATGTAATATCTTTCCAGAGAGTACCGAAGTCCTGAAAGATATCATCGATACCCCGATCAGCCCGGAGCTTCTTCCTCCGGATGAACACGGCAACATCGTGCAAAAGACTGAAGATTCGGTTGGTCCTTACGAGCTGCATGATTTCTTCCTGTACTATGTCATGCGTTTTGGATACAGCCCGGAGAAGATCTTCCATCTGGCAAAACGTGCATTTGCAGGAATCTATGATGCTGCAACCATCTTAAAATGGATGAAAATGTTCTATCGCCGTTTCTTCGCCCAGCAGTTCAAGCGGAGCTGTATGCCGGATGGCGTGAAGGTCGGTAGTGTATGCTTATCCCCACGTGGCGACTGGCGTATGCCAAGCGACGCATCCGTGCAGATCTGGATGCGGCAGTTAGAGAAACTCGCAGATTAAGAATTTATTTTCGTACTACATGCAACCTTTTGCCGGGTTGTGAAGTGTTATATATAGTAAAGGTAGTAAAGGATTGGGAGAAATTGTAATATGGATTTGGAGACAATAGCGCTTATTGCCATGGGAGGATGCTTATTTCTGTGGCTTGTTGTGAATTTCATCATCACACTTCATAATGTCCGCATGGCAAAAGCGGCGGGGCTTTCCGTACAGGTACAATGTGAAAAATGCGGAACGATATATGAAGTAACCGGAAAAGAGGCTACACGCCCGGCTATGGTGAAATATAAGAAGAGCAGCCGTACCCATATATCAAACGGTGCTTTTGTAAATGCGCAAAATTACAGCCATTATGCAAAGAAATTCCATTGTCCATGCTGTGATAAGAAGACCTACGGCAAGGTACTCGATATTCAGGAACTGCAATATGAGGGACAGGATAGTACAATAAAAGAACTTGGAAAAGGCTTTTTGCGTATGGTTATTGGCTGCACAATTATCCTGATTCTTGCACAAATCCCATTACAGATCGGGAAGAAACAGCGGGAACGTGAAGTGCAGCAGATGAAGGAGCAGCAATATGAAGATGTTAAGAACAAAGCAGATAATCGAAAATAAAAATGTACGGCATTTAAAATTTGTACAATATATTCTGACTTTGTGTTTTCTGTTTTTTATAGTTGTGGGCATAACCGGCTGCACAAAAGAGTATACCGCGGACGATATCAAATCATATGCCAAAGAAACGTTATCCATAAGAAGAGTTACTGTGGATATAATCCCCCATGAATATAAAGATGAGGATGGATACACGGATATTTTATGGACTGTGAAAGATAAGAAAAACAACATTACATTCCATGTATTGGATAACACCTTCTATGGCGTGGAAAGCGTAGCCAATATGCTGTTGGATGATTATGACGACTGTGTATTTGCCGCGTATGCAGATAAGCTTCCAACTGATATTTTATCTTATGAAATAACAGAAAGCGACCAAACGCATCTGACAAATGCCGAAATCGTTGCTGAATATACAAACGAGACAGAACTTAACGCATGCCTTTGCGCTTTGCAGGATGTATATACATTCTATGAAGAAAAAGGGTTTGATGATCTATTTATTAGATATACATTACGTTATCAACCACCGGAAAACAACATGGATGCGGAACCGGATACCGAAGGAAAAGAATACACCGGTGTTCTTTCCGATATCCCAACTATATCTGAATTCAAATAATGAATCCCTGAAAAGCGCAGTTTTTACTGCGCTTTTTTGTATAATAAACCTGTTCAACTCCCTACGCAGAAAAATCGAACATTTATTCGAAAAAGTGTTGACAAAAGAACGGATGTTCTGTATAATTCAATCATCGAACAGATGTTCCTTGAATAGGACAGAAACAGGGAGGAAACAGATATGAAACGTAAATTAATTTTTGGACTTAGTCTTATACTTATCATTTGTATAATATTTGGTGTCAACACCAAAAAGCAGAACCCGGAAGCGGCAACATCCAATCAGAAATATTATACCTGCATCACAATTGATGAGGACGAAACACTCTGGACAATTGCAGAAGAGCATTATTCCGAAGAATATGACAGCTATCAGGAATACATCGATGAAGTCAAGTTTATTAACAACCTGTCCGATGATACGATTTATCATGGAGCCAAGCTGGTAATTCCTTACTACGCAGCCCCATTATAAATAAATTCCATACCATACCTTACATGAAGCCGGAACTTAACACCTTCCGGCTTTTTTATGAAATTTCGTTCCATATCGGTTGAAAGTTAAACTGATTTCTTATATAATAATTTAATTGTGGGATTGGACTACACCTCCACAAATTATATAAGAAAGAGGAAATACAAATGAACAGCGTGTCAATTCCAACTATGGAGCCGGATAGACAATACTATTTCATGAACCAGTGCAAAACACTTGTACTTGAGAAAAAGGCAGCATTGAATCGACCACTTACCTACAACATCCAGACCTTTGGATGCCAGATGAATTCCCACGACTCAGAGAAATTAAAGGGCATCATGGACGAGATCGGATATGAAGAAGTGGATGACGAGGCAGCTGACTTTGTAATCTTTAATACATGTACGATTCGTGAAAATGCGAATCAGAAATTATATGGACACCTTGGTCACGTCAAGACATTAAAGAACAAAAACAAAGAGATGATCGTGTGTCTGTGTGGCTGCATGATGCAGGAGCCACATGTCATCGAGACACTGAAACAGAAGTACAAATTCGTAAATATTATCTTTGGAACACATAACATCTACAAATTAGCCGAGCTTATTTACAGCTATTTACAGACAGGCAAGCAGACAATTGAAGTCTTAGATGAGACAAAGCAGACCGTTGAACAGCTTCCAAGAAAGCGGAAATATACATTTAAGTCCGGCGTCAATATCATGTACGGATGTAACAATTTCTGTACGTACTGTATCGTGCCATATGTACGCGGACGTGAACAGAGCCGTAAGAAGGAAGAGATTCTGGCAGAAGTAGAAGCACTTGCCAAGCAGGGAATTACCGAAGTTATGTTGCTCGGTCAGAACGTAAATTCCTATGGCAATATCTATGAATACAAGGACGGAAAGATTGTCGAAGTGGATGAAAAAGATCGCGTGACATTTCCACAGTTACTTACGGAAGTGTGTAAGATTGACGGCATCGAGCGTGTGCGCTTCATGACCAGTCATCCGAAGGATCTGTCAGATGAGCTGATCGAGGTAATGGCGAAAGAGCCAAAGATCTGCAAGCATCTGCATCTGCCTGTACAATCAGGTTCCACCAACATATTAACGCGCATGAACCGCCGCTATACGAAAGAACAGTACCTCTCGTTAGTTGACCGTATTCGTGCCAAGATGCCGAACATCTCTTTGACAACCGATATCATCGTCGGTTTCCCCGGCGAGACAGAAGAAGATTTCGAGGATACACTGGATATTATCCGTAAAGTAAAATATGATCAGGCGTTTACATTTATCTACTCCAAGCGTACCGGAACACCGGCTGCGACAATGGATAATCAGGTGCCGGAAGACGTCATCAAAGATCGGTTTAACCGTCTTCTGACATTGGTAAATCAAGTATCAAACGGTCAGATCCGCCGATTTGACGGGCAGGTAAAACCGGTGCTTGTGGAAGAACTGAATACCCACGATGCATCACTTGTGACCGGACGAACCGAAGAGAATGTAACGGTACATTTTCCGGGAACTGCCGATATGATCGGAACAACTGTCGATGTAAAGCTGACAGATTGTAAGGGATTTTACTTCATGGGTGAAAGGATTGGGTGATTGGCGTGGCAAAGCTATCTCCTATGATGGAGCAATATGTTGCAACAAAAGAAAAATATAAAGACTGTATTTTATTTTACCGTCTCGGTGATTTCTACGAGATGTTCTTTGATGATGCAATCCTGGCATCCAAAGAACTGGAAATTACACTGACCGGAAAAGACTGTGGCATGGAAGAACGGGCACCGATGTGTGGGATCCCATTTCATGCAGCAGATACCTATATCAACCAGCTTGTGAAAAAAGGTTATAAAGTTGCAATCGGCGAGCAGGTTGAAGATCCAAAGCTTGCCAAGGGACTTGTAAAGCGTGAGGTTATCCGGATTGTAACTCCGGGTACCAATCTGTCTTCCGAAAGTCTGGAAGAATCCAAAAACAATTACCTGATGTGCATTTCCTATGTTGGAAAAAACTATGGTATCTCTGTCACAGATCTGTCGACCGGTGTGTTTAAGACCTGCCAGATACAACAAGCTGAGAAAGTTGTTGATGAGATCAATAAATTCCAGCCATCCGAGGTATTATATCAGGCTGGCGTAGAACAGGTAGAAGAGATTCATGCCGTATGTGAGCGGTTGCAGGTATCCCATACTGAAGCACCGGACTATTATTTTAACTTAGAAACAGACGAAGAAACATTAAAGCGACAGTTCCACATCAACAGTATCGAGGGACTCGGGTTAAAGGACAGCCCGGCTTGTGTGGCTTCCTGTGGGGCATTGATGCAGTATCTGCTTGAAACACAAATGAGTTCCCTGTCACATATCAACCATATTGAGACGTATTCTGTAGACTCCTTTATGATTCTGGATTCCGCAACCAGACGCAATCTGGAGCTTACCGAGACATTGCGGGATAAGCAGAAGCGCGGCTCCCTGCTCTGGGTACTCGATAAGACAAAAACCGCAATGGGCGCCAGAAAACTGCGTGAGTTTGTGGAACAGCCACTCTTATATAAGGATGCGATTGAAAAACGTCTGGATGCGATTGAAGCGATCAACAAAGAACTAATTGTGCGGGAAGAACTGCGCGAATATTTAAATACGATTTATGATCTGGAACGTCTGCTGACACGTATTGCACTGAAAACCGCCAATCCAAGAGATTTGCTTGCCTTTAAGACATCGATTCAATATCTGCCAGATATTTATAATCTGCTTCGGGAGCTCCCCTGTGAGCGTATCAATGAAATCTATGAGGATTACGATAGTCTGGAAGATCTGTACGATCTGCTGGAACAGGCAATCGTGGAAGAACCTCCGGTTTCTATCAAGGAGGGTGGTATCTTCAAGCAGGGATATCGGGACGAGATCGACGAGCTTCGTCTGGCAAAAACCGAATGTAAAACATGGCTGGCGGATCTGGAAGCAAAAGAGCGTGAAAAAACTGGTATCAAAGGACTGAAAATCAAATACAACAAGGTGTTTGATTATTATTTTGAGGTAACAAATTCATTCAAATCCTTAGTTCCGGACTATTTCATCCGCAAACAGACATTGGTAAATGCCGAACGTTTTACGACAGACGAATTAAATACACTTTCCGGCAAGATTTTGGGCGCAGAGGATAAGCTATATGCGCTCGAATATGACTGCTATGTCGAATTAAGAGAAACGCTTGCCGCAGCGCTTGTCCGGGTACAGAAGATGGCTGGCTATATTGCAGAATTAGACGCCCTTTGTTCCCTTGCTTATGTGGCTGACAAGAACAATTATGTCCGCCCGGTCTTAAATACAGACGGCGTAATTGATATCAAGGGAGGCAGGCACCCGGTTGTCGAAAAAATGCTTGCAAATGACAGCTTTGTGGAAAACGATACTTATCTGAATAATGCAGAAAGCCGTATCTCGATTATCACCGGTCCAAATATGGCAGGAAAATCTACCTACATGCGTCAGACAGCGTTGATTACGCTGATGGCTCAGATTGGTTCCTTTGTACCGGCGCAGTCGGCAAATATCGGACTCTGTGACCGGATCTTCACCCGTGTCGGCGCATCGGATGACCTTGCAAGCGGACAATCGACCTTCATGATTGAGATGAACGAGGTTGCAAATATCCTGCGCAACGCAACGAAAGACAGCCTTCTTATCTTAGATGAAATCGGCCGTGGTACTTCGACCTTTGACGGACTTTCAATTGCCTGGGCAGTCGTTGAATACATTGCTGACCCGAACATATTAGGTGCAAAGACATTATTTGCAACACATTATCACGAGCTGACCGAATTAGAAGGAAAACTTTCGTCTGTCAATAACTTCTGTATCGCCGTACAAGAAGAGGGTGACAACATCGTCTTTCTCCGTAAAATCATCAAGGGTGGTGCAGACCGAAGCTACGGTATACAGGTAGCCAGACTTGCAGGCGTGCCGGAACCGGTTTTACAGCGGGCACGCGAGATCTGCAATGAGCTGATTGATTCGGATATCACAACAAAGGTAAAGGATATTGACATCAAGCCGGTGCTTTCTGAGCAGCCAAAGAAGAAAGAGACAAAGTCTTCGGACTATGAACAGCTTTCTCTATTTTCTTCCCCTGTGGAGATGACGATTGCCAACGAGTTAAAAACGATGGATTTGAATAATATGACACCTATCAAGGCAATGTTATACCTGCAGGAATTACAGGATCGTCTGAAACAGTAGTAACCGATGCCATTGTTTATGAACAACTATGAGGGTACATAACACATGATTAGAGTATTAGATAAAGCGACCATCGATAAAATAGCAGCAGGCGAAGTCATTGAACGTCCATCCTCTGTCGTAAAGGAGCTTTTGGAAAATGCAATCGATGCCGGTTCCACTGCAGTGACAGTAGAGATTAAGGACGGCGGAACTTCCTTTATCCGTGTAACTGATAACGGCTGCGGTATTCCAAAAGAGGAAGTGCGCATGGCATATATGCGGCATGCGACAAGTAAGATTGAGCATGTAGAAGACTTGAATTCCATTCTATCTCTCGGTTTCCGTGGGGAGGCGCTTTCTACGATTGCAGCCGTCTCACAGACGGAGATGATTACAAAAACTGCGACCGACCTGACCGGAATCAAGTATGTCATCCACGGCGGAAAAGAAATCGAATACAAAGACGTCGGCGTGCCAAACGGCACTACAATCGTTGTACGGAATTTGTTTTTCAATACGCCGGCACGTAAGAAGTTTTTGAAGTCTGCCATGACAGAAGGTTCCTATATCTTTGACCTGTTGACGCGTATTGCACTGTCACATCCGGAGATATCCTTTAAACTGATTGCAAACGGACAGACACGTATTGATACTTCCGGAAATGGGAAGCTGAAAGACACAATCTATCAGTTATATGGCAGAGATATCACAGCCAATCTGATTCCGATTGATTACACGGATGGAGATATTCATCTGTCCGGATTTATTGGCAAACCATTTATAGCAAGAGGAAACCGGGGTCTCGAAAATTATTTTATCAATCACCGATACATTAAAAGCAACGTGGTAAACCGTGCAATCGAAGAGGGATACCGTACTTTTGTGATGCAGCACAAGTTTCCATTTACGGTACTGTATCTGGATCTGCCACAGGAAAAATGTGACGTCAACGTCCATCCAACCAAAATGGAATTCAAATATGATAATGAGAAGAACCTGTTTGAAGCTTGCTGTACAGCCGTAAAACTGGCTCTGACACATAAGGAAATCATACCAAAAGAGGGAGAAAAACCAATTGCTTCCCCTGTGATTTCCCACCCAGAACAAAAACCGGCAGAGCCTTTTGAGGTGAAACGGGCTCAATCACAGGCAGTTCCACAGAAAAATGTCCGTGCAGGAAACTACAGTCCGACTTATAAGATCTTGGAATCCCTGCGGAAAGCAGAAGAGGAACAGGCAGCAAAGAACGGAACACCCCTTCCAAATATTGCAGACATGGTTGCAGATGCAGGTGTCGTGTATTCCCCATCTACGCCAGTTGAATCTGCACAGGCAGGCAATTCATCCGTAACATCTCATGTGATGCAGCAGAGTAGTTCAATGCCACCATCACAAGACGTGCAGCAGAACCATTCAACAACCACAGTACAGACTGCTCACCAGAACAATTCAACCGTGATATCGCAGTCTGTCCAGCAGAACAGTTCTGCTGGAACAGTACAAGCAGCACAGGCACAACCATCCGAGACATCTGCCAAGCCAGATCTGAAGATGGACAAAAATTCAGCCGCCTACAAATACACAGTTGGCAAGCAGGAAACGCTCTTTGACGATGATTTTCTGACGGAGAAGGCACGGCTTTCACATCGTGTGATCGGTCAGGTGTTTGAGACATACTGGCTGATTGAATACAATGACAATCTCTACATCATGGATCAGCATGCCGCGCATGAGAAGGTAAAATACGAAGAACTGATGGAAAACCTCAAAAATAAACAGGTATTTTCCCAACAGCTCTTACCACCTATGGTCATTACCGTTACCTATGCAGAACGTCAGGCGATCTTAGATAACTTTGATCTTTTTATGAAAATTGGCTATGACATTGAGGAATTTGGCGGTAATGAATTCAAGATCAATGCGATTCCTTCCAACCTTTTCGGTTTGCATGGACGGGATATGTTCTTAGAGTTTGTTGGTTCCCTGATTCAGAATTCCGGTTACATGTCAAATGATATTTTTGTGAAGAAACTATCTACTATGGCATGTAAAGCAGCAGTAAAGGGAAACATGAAATTATCCTTTCAGGAAATTGATGCTCTGGTTGATAAGCTGCTCAGTCTGGAAAACCCATATACATGTCCGCATGGCAGACCAACTATCATTTCCATGAGCAAAACCGAACTGGAAAAGAAATTCCACCGTATCGTTTCATAAGCTCTACGAACAGATGCAGAAACTGTAGCACTACCTATAACAAACATGACAAATACAGAAAAAAAGAACAATTTAATCATACTGACCGGACCAACCGCAGTCGGAAAGACAGCGCTTTCCTTAAAGCTTGCAAAAGATTTAAACGGAGAGATTGTATCTGCCGATTCCATTCAGGTGTACCGACATTTCGATATCGGTTCAGCGAAGATCCTGCCGGGAGAAATGCAGGGGATTCCGCATCATCTGATTGATATCTTAGAGCCAAAGGATAACTTTAATGTTATGGAATTCAAGAAATATGCAGAAGAAGCCATGGCTGGTATCTACGAACGCGGGCATATTCCAATCATCACAGGCGGAACCGGATTTTATATCCAGGCGCTTCTGTATGATATTTCTTTCGACGAGGAAACCGAAGATGGCTACCGGAAAAAACTGGAATCCCTCGGTGATGAAAAAGGAAACGACTATCTGCACGCGATGCTAGCAGCTTGCGATCCGGAATCTGCCGAAACAATCCACGCAAATAACCGCCAGCGTGTGATCCGTGCATTGGAATATTTTCATCAGACTGGTAAGAAATTCTCGACACATAACGAGACAGAGCGTGAGAAGACATCTCCGTATAACTTTGCATATTTTGTACTGACAAGAAATCGTGCATCCTTGTATGAGACAATCGAACAACGCATTGACGAGATGCTTGCCTCAGGGCTTGTAGAAGAAGTACGTTCCTTAGTCGACACCTACCATCTGACTACCGGGGATACAAGCATGCAGGGGATTGGATACAAAGAAATTCTTGGATACCTGAACGGAGAATACGATCTTCCGGAAGCTATCCGGATTCTAAAACGTGACACCCGGCACTTTGCGAAACGCCAGCTTACCTGGTTCCGACGGGAACGTGACGTGATCTGGCTCGACAAAGATATCTTAAACACAGAACAAAAACTGGAAGATGCAATCATGACGCACCTTGCCAAAAAAACATACGATAATTTTGCAAGGATAACTACCATAACAAAATACAGATAGATAGTTATCAATTGCAATGCTCAATTACAGGAGAATATTATGAGTGCAACCAATGAAATTAAAAACTATTATTTAAGTCTTGGAATCAAAGAATCTGTCTATGATTTCTGTGAGGCAACCGAACAGAAATTACTTTCACGTTTTCAGGAGATTGACCGTATCGCGGAGCAAAACCAGATCAAGGTAATCTCTGCTATGCAGAAAGCCGGATTTTCCGAATCCCATTTGAACGGCACAACCGGCTATGGCTACAACGACCGTGGAAGAGAAGCCGTCGAAGAAATCTACGCCCATGTATTTCACACGGAGGATGCATTGGTACGCCAGCAGATCACCTGCGGTACCCACGCGCTTTCCATCGCCCTGTCCGCAAATTTACGTCCGGGCGATGAGATCTTATCACCGGTAGGAAAAGTGTATGATACTTTAGAGGGAGTTATCGGTATCCGCGAATCCAAGGGCTCACTGGCAGAATTCGGCATTACGTTCCGCAAAGTTGACTTATTACCCGATGGCAGCTTTGATTATGACAACATCCGGAAGAATATCAACGAAAAGACAAAACTGATTGAGATTCAGCGTTCTAAGGGGTATGATGTACGTCCAACCCTTTCAGTAGAACAGATTGGTGAGTTAATCGCATTTGTAAAATCTGTCAAACCGGATGTTATCTGCATGGTCGATAACTGTTACGGTGAATTCGTAGAAACAATTGAGCCATCCGATGTCGGTGCCGACATGGTGGTTGGTTCCCTGATCAAAAATCCAGGTGGTGGACTTGCACCAATCGGTGGTTATATCTGTGGCAAGAAAGAATATATCGAAAACTGTGCTTACCGTCTTACAACACCGGGACTTGGAAAGGAAGTTGGTGCATCTTTGAATGCAACTCGCCCGATCGCACAGGGACTGTTCCTGGCACCAACCGTAACCGCAGCCGCATTAAAAGGCGCAATCTTTGCAGCCAATGTCTATGAACGCCTGCATTTCAAATCGATTCCAAATGCCACGGAGCCACGTTATGATATTATACAGGCAGTGGAATTTGGAAAACCGGAATTTATCCAGGCATTCTGCGAGGGAATCCAGGCTGCTGCACCTGTTGACAGCTTTGTAACTCCCATTCCTTGGGATATGCCGGGGTACGACAGTCAGGTTATCATGGCTGCCGGTGCATTTGTATCCGGCGCATCCATTGAGCTTTCTGCCGATGCACCGATGAAAGAACCATATGCGGTATATTTTCAGGGCGGACTTACTTATCCACATGCAAAGTTTGGTATTATGATGTCGCTTGAAAAAATGGTAGAAAAAGGACTTGTAGTATGTTAGACTAGGCGGTGATAAGCCTTGCACCCGGAGAGGTGGAAGGAGCGCTTATGCATATATTAGTCAAAGATTTAGCCGTCTGTGAACGACCTTATGAAAAGGCTGAACGGTACGGTGTTTCCGCACTTTCAGATGCGGAGCTGTTATCCCTGATCATGCGGACCGGCACAAAACAGGCCAGCGTGCTGGATCTGGCAAATCAGGTATTAAATGCACACGATACGCAAAAAGGGTTACTGGGGCTGCAATTTTTACTGCCACAGGAACTTATGAAAATCCCCGGTGTTGGGAAGGTCAAAGCCATTCAGCTTCTTGCACTGGCTGAGATATCCAAGCGGATGAATCTCGAACAATTGCAAAAAAAGCTGGAATTTCATACTCCTGACACAATTGGAGCGTATTATAGGGAGAAGTGCAGATCTTTATCCGTTGAAAAAACTTTTTTATTGTTACTTACAAATGCGCATACTTTAATCAAGGAAGTGGAGTTATCCTCTGGTACGGTCAATCAGACTTACCTGTCACCGCGTGAGATATTTATTCACGCGCTGCGTTATGAAGCAGTGCATCTTGTGCTTGTACATAACCACCCATCCGGTCGTGTTACACCAAGTGAGGCTGACATTCAATCCACTTTACGGATTCGCGAAGCCGGCAAACTGCTTGGCATTCAGGTATCCGACCACATCATTGTTGCAGGAGATAGCTATTTGAGTATGCTGGAAAGAGGCATTTTATGAGATTTGATCGAAGAAAAGATATCCATCCAAAATATCTGTTGCTGACTTTTACAATCATTGGTATTGTTCTGATTCTTGTATCTTATGCTGCCGCGCCGAAAATTGCAGGCATCAAACAGTTTACAAGCAAGCTGATCACGCCAATTCAGAAAGGAATCAACGAAATTGGTCTGTGGACCGATTCCAAGATGAAAAATCTAAATGAAATCAAAACACTGACCGACGAGAATGCTGCATTACAGGCGGAACTCGCATCGTGTAAACAGGAGATCACAAACTATCAGAATAAAATGCTGGAGTTACAGGAATTACGAAAGCTGTATGCTCTGGATGAATCGTATCCTGATTATGAAATGACAGCAGCACATGTATTTGCAAAAGATTCTACTTCTTGGTTTTCTACCTTTTATATTGACAAAGGGAGCAAACAGGGACTATTTAAAGGAGCCAATGTACTGTGTGGGGATGGTGTTGCAGGAATTATAACTGAATGCTTCGATGACTATGCCAAGGTACGTGCCGTCATCGATGATAATTCCAACATCAGTGCCAAAGTTATGCCAGCCAATGCTCTATGTACCGTAGAAGGAGACTTAAATCTCTATGATAAAGGTTATCTGCTTGTTGAAAACATTGACAAAGATGCAAACGTCTCAATCGGAGACAAGGTTGTTACTTCCCCGATTTCAGACCTATACCATTCCGGTCTGATTATAGGATATGTTGCAAAAACCTCCTATGATACAAACAACCTGACAATGACCGCCTATATTACGCCCGCGGTTAATTTTTCCAATATCACAGATGTGCTTGTCATTACAGCCGAAAAAAAGACCGTCTCACACGAATAATCAAATCGTAAGGAAAGTGTCGTGTTATGAAACATAAAATGAAACGTATTATTACATTGGCAATTTTGATCATCATCAATTTTGTATTACAATCAACTGTATTTGGATTTCATAGTTTAAGTGTAATCACACCAAACCTTCTTCTGATTCTCACGATGTCCTTTGGACTCATGCGGGGCAGAAAAGAAGGTCTATTAGTCGGTGCATGCAGTGGTCTGCTGGTTGATATATTTTTTTCCAGTGTATTAGGTCCTTACATGCTCCTGTATATGTTTATCGGTTATATCAACGGATTCTTCCACAAAAACTACATGATTGAAGATGTATTACTTCCTTTGATTGTAATTATTGTGGATGATTTTCTGTTTAATACAATTATTTATATTATTCGCTTTTTATTAAGAAACAAGACAAATTATGGTATATATCTTCTGCATGTGATCTTACCGGAGATGTTATGTACCGCATTGTTGACGGTTATTATTTACAAACTTTATGTTGTGATCAACAAACGCCTGAAGGAAGATGAGTAATCTATGTTACGAGAAATATTACAATCAATTAAAGAAATTATTGTCGATTATGTTAAAAGCCGTCTGTTCCCGGTTACAGTCGTTGTGCTTGTACTTTTCTCAATTCTGGTTCACCAGCTTTTCGTGCTTCAGATCAAAGAAGGAGAAGAGCATATGGAGAATTTCGTCTATAAATCAAAAAAGACTTTGACGATTGATTCGGTGCGTGGAAATATCAACGACTGCAACGGAAACCTGCTCGCCTACAATGAGCTTTCATACTCCGTTGTTTTCAGTAATGATAATGCTCAGACGACGATGGCAAAAAATCTGAATATCAGTGAAAACGAGCTGAAAAATCAGATTGTCGATGAGACAATTTCCATATTGGAGAAAAACGGCGACTCTATGACATTGGATTTTCCGATCAAGCTTGATGCAAATGGCAATTTTCAGTTTACAGTCAAGGATCAGCAGTTAAAAAATTTTCTGAAAGATGTCTACGCAAAAACGGATTATGATTCTATGTCCGACGAACAGAAAAATGCAACTGCGGATGATATCATGGAATATCTGAACACCAAAGTCTTTGACGTCGCAGATTCTTATAGCAAGGAAGCAGATTTAAAGATCGTTGGCGTACGTTACAAGCTGTGGATGAATCGTTACCAGCAGTATGTTCCGGTTACTATTGCCTATGACATCAGCGAGACAAGCAATGCCGCTATCACCGAGCATGCAGATGAGCTCCCGGGCATGTCTGTCTCTGTCAAATCACTTCGCCGCTATAACGATGCCAAATATTTTGCGCATGTAATCGGTTATATTGGGGCAATCTCTGACGAGGAAATGAAAGAAAAAAATGCAGACCTTCCTGCGGAAGATCAGTATACAAACGAAGAAATGATCGGTAAAACCGGTATTGAGCAATATTGTGAATCCTATTTACGCGGAACAAATGGCTCCGAAACAATGTATGTGGATAATCTTGGTAAAGTAATTGATACCGTAGAATCAAAACCTGCAACCGCGGGAAATGATGTCTATCTGACACTGGATCTGAATTTACAGAAATACTGCTACGATACACTGGAGGATGAGATCACTTCCATTATATTAACCTATCTGACACCTGCCTACAATGTTGTTGCAGAAGAGAACGCAAGCATTGCAATTACCGATGTATATTTTGGATTGTTCAATAATAACGTCCTATCCCAGGACGATATGCGTGCAGAGGATGCAACCGATACCGAAAAAGCAACGATTCAGACAATTGATGCACAGACACAGGCAACCATTGATACGATTGATACGATTCTGACATCCTCATTTACACCGCTTTCGGAACTGGATGAGAATTATCAACATTACATGGAATATATTTGTGAATTTTTAAGCGACAACAATATCTTCCATACATCCATGATTGACAAAGAGGATCAGGAGTTTATTGATTACACAAACAATGCGACTTCATTGGAACATTATTTAAAATACGCAATCAGTCAGGAAGCAATTGATCTTTCTGCCCTGAAGGTAGAAAGCGATTATTATGATAATGACGAGATTTATAACGCATTATGCGATTTTATTATTGAATATTTAAGCAAGGACAGTGAATTCGACAAACTCGTAATCAAAGATATGTTACAATCCGGAATGATAACCGGAGATGCTGTTATACAGCTGTTGTACGATCAGGGGATTTTGAATGTAGACGGTGATACAGAATATCAGGAATATCTTGCCGGAAATTATGGTGCTTATGATTTCATGCGAAAAAAGATTGAAAACCAAAGTATAACACCCGCTATGCTTGCGCTCGACATCTGTTCCGGATCCGTCATCGTTACAGATGTTAATACCGGAGATGTCAAAGCCTATGTCAGCTATCCCAGCTATGATAACAACTATCTGACAAACGAAGTAGACACTGCATATTACAACAAACTGTTAGCGGATAAAACAACACCGTTATACAACCGCGCCAGCCAGCAGCGAACAGCCCCCGGTTCCACATATAAGCCACTTGCAGCAATTACAGGCCTTACCGAAGGTGTTATTGATACAGGTTCCATCTACTATTGTAATGGCCTTTTTGAGAAGATTACTCCTTCGCCAAAATGTTGGGGAAACAGTGCTCATGGCGGTTTGAATGTCGTTGGTGGTATTCAGCATTCCTGCAACCTGTTCTTTTACAATCTTGGATATGACCTGGCAATGAAAGATGGCACTTATAACGATGCTTATGGCGTAGAGCGTCTCAAAAAGTACGCTGAACTGTTCGGACTGGGAGACACCTCCGGTGTAGAGCTCCCAGAAATCGAACCCCATATATCTGATAATGATGCCGTTCGTAGTGCAATCGGTCAGGCTAAAAACACATATGCACCTGTACAGTTATCCCGCTATGTAACAACCATCGCAAACAGCGGAACCTGTTACAATCTTACATTGATTGATAAAGTAACCGACTATGAGGGGAATACGATCTTAGATAATCATGCAGAAGTGAAGAATGAAGTGAAACTTGCCAGTTCAACCTGGGACGCTGTCCATCAGGGTATGCGCAACGTAGTTGCATATTCTGCCGACTCCGGAGAACTGATCAACCGCATTAATGTACACGTTGCTGGTAAGACTGGAACCGCACAGGAAAGTGAAGTAAAACCAGACCATGCATTATTTATTTCCTATGCACCATATGAGAGTCCGGAAGTATCGGTCACCTGTGTTATTCAAAATGGTTATTCCTCTGCCAATGCAAGAGAATTAGCTGGATTTATTTACGCATATATGTATGATCCAGATAAATTGGTCGGTGCCGAGATGAGTGGCAGCGCAACGCCGTCCCAAGATTAATCAAAGAGAGGTGGAGTATGATTAGTCCCGTTATGATGAAAGGTAACAAAGCGGGAATTCGACTGATTATATCGCCGGATGCAACAATCAGCCAGGTGGTTACCTGTCTGGCAGACAAGCTTCAAACGACCGGAAGATATTACTCGAACATCAAACCGATTAGCGTTACCTTTGAAGGAAAAAATCTGACAGAGGACGAAAAACAGCAAATCATCGATACACTCAGCGAAAAAGGAATATGCATCGGGCGAAGGCATCGTCCGGTGGAACATTCAAAAAAGAAATCCATTCACTCCGATAAAAATGGTCTATTTTATATAGGCAGCTTAAAGAACGGGCAATCCATCCAGGCAGCCGCCAGCATTGTGATTGTCGGAGATGTAGAATCAGGTGCCAGTGTAGAATCTGAAGGAAATATTATCATCATCGGTGCATTACATGGTGTTGCAATATCCGGATACAAGGGAAAACCTGATACATTCGTATATAGCCTGAAATAGACTGGAGGATTTATCATGAGCGAAGTGATTGTTGTTACATCAGGGAAAGGCGGAGTTGGAAAGACTACAACGACCGCAAATATCGGATATGCCCTTGCAAAACACGGATTTGAAGTACTGTTGATTGATACCGATATCGGACTTCGGAATCTGGATGTTGTCATGGGACTTGAAAATCGAATTGTTTATAATCTGGTAGATGTTGTAGAAGGTAATTGCCGCCATCAGCAGGCAATCATCCGTGACAAACAGTGTGATACACTTTCCCTGCTTCCGGCAGCCCAGACACGTGACAAAAGTGCAGTCTCACCGGAGCAGATGGTCAAGCTCATCAACCAACTCAAACCAGATTATGATTACATAATTATTGATTGTCCGGCAGGCATTGAACAGGGGTTCAAAAACGCGATTGCAGCAGCAAAACGTGCCATTGTTGTGACCACCCCGGAGGTTTCCGCCATACGGGATGCAGACCGGATCATCGGAATCTTAAATGCAAACGAAATTCCCCGGATCGATCTTGTCGTAAATCGTGTACGACAGGATATGGTCAAACGCGGGGAGATGATGTCTGTAGATGATGTCGTAGAGATTCTTGGAATAAACCATATCGGAAGCGTCTATGACGACGAAAATATTGTCATTGCAAGTAATCGCGGAACACCGATTGCAACAAAAAACTGTGTTGCCGGACGTGCCTATGATCAGATTGCGATGCGCATTTGCGGGCAGGATCTCGCAAAAGAAGAAAAAAGAAGCCGCTTGTTCGGCTGGTTAAAGAAGAAGGATAAAGATGTTCACAAGATTCAGTCTCAAAGACTATAATTTCAAATTACTGATCACTGTTATTGTTGCCATGATCTGCGGTGTTGTAATGATTAACAGTGCCGACAATTCTTTTACCTTAAAACAGTGTATCGGTGTTGTATTAGGCATTATTATTATGGTTGTTGTTTCTTTCATCAACTATGATTTTGTATGCCGGTTTTACCGTGTATTTTTCATTATAAACGCCGTCATATTGCTTTTGGTCGTATTTTTTGGTGTAGAAGTCAATTATGCAAAACGATGGATCATGATCGGTGGAAGCGGTGGTATCCAGTTCCAACCATCTGAGTTTTCCAAGATCCTTATGATCTTATTTACAGCAACCTTTCTGGATAAAATGAAAGAAGATAAGCAGATCAACACATTCAAGGGACTTTGTCTGTTTGTACTCCTGATTGGATTATCACTGGCACTTATCGCGGTAGAACCGGATTTGTCCACGACGCTGTGTCTGGCTATGGTTCTCGTTACAATGTTATATCTGTCAGGATTAAGCTATAAGATCATCGGAATCGCATTACTCGTATTTATTCCGCTTGCAGGCAGCTTCCTATGGTATATCCAGCGTCCGAACCAGCATTTATTGCGCGATTACCAGGTAAACCGTATCCTGCAGTTTATCTACCCTGGACAATATGGCTCCGATTATACACAGCAGAATAATTCTGTTATGGCAATCGGCTCCGGACAGCTTACCGGAAAAGGATTAAATACATCAACAATCGCAACCGTTAAGGATGCCAATTTCATTTCAGAGCAACAGACAGATTTCATCTTTTCTGTCATCGGAGAAGAACTTGGTTTTGTTGGAAGTGTAATAATTATTGCAATTTTACTGTTAATAGTGTTACAATGTATACATGTAGCCAGAAATGCAAAAGACACGAAAGGGATGCTGATTGCTGCCGGAATGGGATGTTTGATCGCATATCAAACCTTTATCAATGTTGGTGTTGCAACCGGCGTTATACCAAACACAGGACTTCCACTTCCATTTATCAGCTATGGACTCAGTTCCCTGCTCAGTATCTCGATTGGAATCGGAGTTGTTCTCAATGTCAGTATGCAAAAAACGAGCTACTAGAGAAGACTATAATGTTACTTAAGGAGAACCGTACATGAACATCGGTTTAATCGCACATGATGCGAAAAAAAAATTAATGCAGAATTTCTGTATCGCTTATCGGGGGATAATGTCTCATCATGAGCTCTATGCAACCGGAACAACCGGGCGTATGATTGAAGAGGTTACCAATCTTACTGTCCACAAGTTCCTTGCCGGTCATACCGGAGGAGAACAGCAGCTTGGCGCCATGATTGAAAGTAATGACTTGGATATGATGATTTTTTTACGTGATCCACAGACGAAAAAAAGTCATGATGTCGATATTAACAATATTTTTTCCTTATGCGATATCCACAACATTCCACTTGCAACCAATCTTGCGACAGCAGAATTATTGATCAAAGCATTGGATCATGGTGATTTGGACTGGAGAGAATTATTTAAGCACTAATGAAGCTATGCAAAGTAAATATTTAACGAGAAATTTAATACTATTTGTAATCCTGACATTGTTTATCTCCATTGTCTGTATTGTGAACAACCATGTAAAAGCTGCGTATCCGGATGCGGATTCCGTGACTTATATTATGGATGATCTGGTTCACCAGTCGAACAATGTGGATTTCCAACAGAAAGATACGATTGTATATCGGGATGACAGTACACAGGCTGATTTGTTTCCGGACAATTATTATGTACTTTTTATTAACGAAACTGATCAATCCGTACTTGCCGCTAAGAATGTACATCAGCGAATGTATCCGGCGAGTATGACCAAAATGATGACTGCCATCGTAGTTGCAGATGCAGTTGAAGCAGGTTCCATTTCTCTGGATGATATGGTTACGATCACACAAAATTATGATCTGACAGCCGAGGACGTTGCTCCAAGCCAACTTCATCGCGGATACAGCATTTCTGTAAAAGATCTGTTATATGGTCTGATGCTGGAATCTAACAACTATTACGCCTTATATCTCGCAGAATATGTTGCAGGGGATGTACAAAGCTTCTGTGATCGTATGAATGAAAAGGCAATGCAGCTTGGTGCAACCAATACGCATTTCATGAACCCGCATGGTTTGGACAATCCAAATCATTATTCTACGGCCTATGACATGTACCTGATTATAAAAGAAGTCCATAACCATCAGATTCTTCGTGATATTGATGGTTTTGACACATATACATACACATTTTATGATTCAAACGGATCGGCTATTGATACAGAGAGCACCGCAACGAATTTATTCGTTACCGGGGATGCCTCTTTACCTGCTCCTTTTCAACTGGAATCCTGGAAGACAGGAACAACAGATGGAGCTGGTAACTGTCTGGCCATGTATTTGAAAAAAGATGGGAAAGATTATGTTGTCGTTGCCTCAGCAGGCAATTCCAAAGCGGACTTATATGATTCAATTATACGTTTATTATGTTTAACAGACTAAGGAGGACATGTCATGCTGGAATTAATTATTGGAGCAAAAGGAAACGGAAAGACCAGAAAAATGGTGGAAAGAGCGAACAACGAAAGCAAACGTACAAGCGGTTCTATCATTTACATTGATAAGAGTAACAAACATATGTATGAACTTTCGAACATAATCCGGCTCGTAAATCTGCACGAATATGATATTCAATCCCCAGATGCTTTTATGGGCTTTATTCAGGGACTGATTTCTTCCAACCATAATCTAACCCATATCTTTTTGGACAACTTCATGATGATGTGCAATATTGAAGCAGATGCACTTGGTGCTGCCCTCAAAGAAATTGACAGGATTTCAGAGAAGTACAATGTTACATTTGTGATCAGCACGGCAGTTGAAGAATCCATGCTTCCAGCAGAATATGCAGAAAATGTAGTCTGTAAACTCTAAAATACAAACAGACAGGTGAGGATATGAAACAGCCAAACCATATCATACAACTGAATAAAGAGATACGTGCAAACGCTGCAACTATAGTTATTGCAGCTGTTTTGCTGTATGTCGTTATCAGTGTCATAACATCACTCAGCAAAGAATCCGTCACGATCTACCAGGTCAGCAAGGGAGATGTCAGCAATGACATTACCTTACAGGGACTTGCCATTCGCGACGAAGTGATTGTCAACACACAAAGTTCCGGATACATCTGTTATTATATTACAGATGGAGAAAAGGTAAAAAAGAATTCCACGGTGTGTACCATTGATGAAACAGGAGATATCTACAATACCGACAATCATTCCGATGACAATTACAATTCTCTTCTGACGAGCAACGACTATGCAAACATTCGTTCCCTGATATCTTCCTATAAGTTATCCTACAGCGATGTTACATTTTATAATGCTTATAGCTTTGAAACCAGTGCGAACAACAAAGTCTTTGAGTTAACAAATGAGGTTCTGATGCAGCAGGCTGGTACTTCTGGTTACAGCCTTTCGTCCATCAATGCTCCCGACAGTGGTTTGGTGACCTATTATATTGACGGCTATGAGGGCTATCAGATATCTGAAAATATCAAAGCATCTGATTTTGACAAAGCCGGATATGAAAAAAAGGCGATGAAATCCGGGGATTATGCGGACGCGGGGACTCCAATTGTAAAGATTATTCCATCGGAACAATGGAATATTGTTGCCCCGATCTCACAGGATCAGCTGGCGGAATTAGACGGACAATCCTATGTCAAGTTCCGTATCAATAATTCCAACTTCACAATTACGATGCCGTTTACAATTGTTGAAGGCTCTGACGGATCCTATATCAACATTGCAATTGATAAATATATGTCCAATTATTTATCTGAACGCTTTGTCACAATAGAATTAATACAATCGGATGAAACCGGACTGAAGATTCCTAATTCCGCACTTATAGAAAAGCAGGTATACCGGATTCCACTTAGTTATCTGTCCGCAGGAAGCAATCAAAATAATGAAAACCGGCTGAATCTACAGAGAACAGACGATAACGGCAACAAGACGATTCAACAGATGCAGCCAAAAATCTATAAGACAGATGACAAATATGCTTATATTGACCCGGAAGGGTTTGAAGACTCTGATATATTGGTCAACATTACTTCCAACGCAACGATTGCTGCCTCCCTATTGGAATATTATCCTTTAACCGGCGTGTATTTTGCAAATCAAGGTATTGCAGAATTCCGACAGGTAACTGTTATTAAAACAATCGATGAATTTGTTCTGATTAAAAGTGGCGAAGAGCTGAAAGCTTACGATAATATCGTGCTGGATGCACAGAGTGTCACAGAGAATCAGCTTATATATTAATTATCATTAAGAAAGGTCTTGATTACAAATGCTATACGAGAATTATGAGCAAGTAGTAGAGAATGTAAAAAAAGCATGTGAGCGTTCCGGACGTAATTTTCAGGATGTTACAATTATTGCCGTCAGCAAAACAAAACCATTGTCCGATGTGGAGGAACTGTTATCACACGGAGTCATGGAATTTGGTGAAAATAAAGTACAGGAGATGGTCGACAAATACGAGCATGTATCCAAACCGGTTCACTGGCACTTAATCGGTCACCTTCAGACAAATAAAGTGAAATACATTGTTGATAAAGCATGTATGATTCACAGTGTGGACTCTGTACATCTTGCAAAAGAAATTGAAAAGGAAGCCGCCAAAAAAGACGTTATTGTAAACGTGCTTCTTGAAATAAATATCGCACAGGAAGAAACAAAATTTGGTATCCGCGAGGATGAAGTTTACTCCCTGATTGATGCAATCAAGGACATGCCACATATTCGCGTCAAAGGACTGATGACAATCGCTCCGTTTGTGGAAAATCCAGAAGAAAATCGCGGTTATTTCCGTGAAATGCACCAATTATCGCTTGACATAAAATCCAAATGCATTGATAATATTGATATGAACGTTTTATCAATGGGTATGACCAATGATTATGAAATCGCCGTCGAGGAGGGCGCGACTATGATTCGTGTCGGAACTGCCATTTTCGGTGCGCGAAATTATAATATTTAATTAAGGAGAATAAGGTTATGGCAAAGGATGCAGGTAAAAAGAGTTTTCTTGATTTTTTCAAAGTCAAAAATATAGATGATGATGAAGATGAATTTGAAGATGATCTGTTTGACGATGATGATTATGACGACGATGACGATGATGATTACGAAGATGTAAAGCCATCCAGAACAGCTAAGGCAAAATCATCTTTTGGAAAGTCTAACGGACGTTCTGTCTCTACTTCCAAATATGAAGCAGCAACGCAGCAATCCGCATCTTCCCATCGTAGTACAGCCAGCAGTTCTTCAAGCGGAAAACTGGTTGATTTCAAAGATTCGCAGAGACAATCATATAGCCGGAGTGCTGATTTCCGAAATCGAAGCGAAGTATTTGTTATTAAGCCTCAGGAAACCGATGAAGCACAGTCTGTCATTGATTTTCTGCGTGCAAACAAAACAATTGTAATAAATATTGAGGGATTGGATGTCGCAGTCGCACAGCGTATCATCGATTATGTTGGTGGTGCCTGCTATGCAATGGGAGGCTCTTTGAATGTGGTATCCTCCAACATATTTATTGCAACACCACAGGATATCGAAGTATCCGGGGATTTGAGAGAGGAACTGGTTGGTCAGGATGCCCTGACACCATACGTACAATACTAAACGAATAGGGGGGTTGAAAAGTTGCTTACACCAGTTGATATTCAACAGAAGAAATTCCATGTCGGATTGGGTTACGACAAGAAAGATGTAAACACATTTTTTGACAGTGTTTCAGAAAGCTATGAATCCTTGTATCGTTCAAATGCGGAGTTAAAAGAGAAGGTCTCCATATTAAACGATACATTACAGAATTATCGTTCCAAAGAATCACATCTTGAAAAGAGCTTGAAACGTGCTGAAAAAGATACAGTAGAGACAATCTCTAATGCAACAAAAGAAGCAAAGGAGATTATTCGAGATGCCAAAATTCAGGCAAAAAACATTGTATCTGATGCAGAAATACGTTTGGATCGTCTGGAAGATGAGATTGCATTATTAGAAGCCAAATACACCGCTTATAAATCTAATTTCTGTTCCTTACTCAAAAAACAATTTGAGTTTTTGGGCGAGCAGGATTTTGATCCATCCTCTATGATTGATGATCGTGCATGGACACTTATGGGTGGCGAGGAAAAACAGGCTTCTGCCTCTGCAGGTGACGGGTTTGGTGCCTACACCGGAGATCCTCAGTTGCGGGATGAATCTACATTGGGTAACTTTAATGGTGCATTTGGCAGTGGTGATACAACCAGCACAAGTGCTGTCTATACACAATCATTAAGTGCAGGACAGAATTTTGTTGATCCGTTTAAGCCAAAGGATCAGAAGGATTATAATCCATTTGATGCAAAGGAAAAAGGTTCAGAAGAGAAAAAATCATCTTTGAAGGTTGCAAATTCTGCGGAAGATCGAAAGAAAATGAAACGCGCAACCGTAGGAAGCTCTGAGGCTGCCGCGGCTGTTCAGAAAGCAAAGGAAGCCGCTGCTCAGGCTGCCAAAGCACCAAAGCCGGACCCAGAATCAAAACATGCACCGGAGCCAAAGCGTGAAGCACGTCCAGAGCCAGAACGCACTCCTGAACCAGAAGCAAAGCCAAAGCCAACACCGGAACCTGCTTCTACACCAGAGAGAAAGCCAGAACCGGAAGTAAAACCGGAGCCTGCTCCAAAGGAGACAGATATTGATGAGATTCCAACAATTTCTCATTCATCAGAGTCCAACGATGATGTGGATTCAGAAGAACATGCAGAAAGTATCGAAGGCGAAGTAGAATCAAAAAAGAACACCGGACCTGCATTGATCGGAGAAGGTGAAGATGAAGATACCGAAACCGATGATGATGGTTTTGAATTTATTTAATCGAATATTTATATACCTACAGAAAGAAGAGTTACCATGAAGAATTTAACTGTCCATCTTGATGATAAGCCAATCTATGACATTGTATACGAAGAAAGCTTTGATGCGCTTCCTCATATGCTAAGGGAACTTGGCTACAGTAACCGTAAGATCTGTGTGGTATCCGAAAGTCATGTAGCATCCTTATATCTGGATGCTATATTGCTTTCTATCAAAGATGCCTGCACATATACAACATCCTTTGTCTTTCCGGAAGGAGAGGAAAGTAAAAACCTAAATATAGTAAGAGATCTGTACACACACCTGATCAAAGAGAAATTTGATCGAAACGATGTACTGATTGCCCTCGGTGGCGGTGTGGTCGGCGATCTGACCGGATATGCGGCAGCCACCTACCTGCGTGGTATCGACTTTATCCAGATTCCAACCAGCCTGTTGTCACAGGTGGATTCCAGCATCGGAGGAAAAACCGGTGTGGATTTCGATTCCTACAAGAACATGGTTGGTGCCTTTCATATGCCAAAACTGGTGTATATGAACCTGTCTGTGTTAAAGACATTATCGAACCGCCAGTTTTGTTCAGGTATGGGAGAAATCATCAAGCATGGCCTGATCAAGAATGCCAATTATTTTACATGGCTGAAGGAAAACGAAGCGCAGATTGCATCGCTTGACCTTCCTACCATCGGAGAAATGATCTATGAAAGCAACGTCGTAAAGAAAAATGTTGTTGAAAATGATCCGACTGAGAAGGGGGAACGTGCGCTGTTAAATTTTGGACACACCCTGGGACATGCCATCGAAAAATATATGAATTTTGAATTTCTGCATGGCGAATGCGTACTGATCGGATGTGCACTTGCCAGTATCATTTCCTACAAAAAGGGGAATATTACACAGGCAGAGCTGCGGGATATCCTACACAGCATGAAACCATACCATGTGCCAAAATTGCCAGCCAATGCAGATTTTGATACAATTGTATCCTATACGAAAAACGACAAAAAAGCTGTTGGCGGCAAGATCAAATTTATCTTGTTAGAGACTATCGGACACGCCTATATCGATATGGATGTAAGTGAAGAGGATATGCTTCTGGCACTCAAAGAATTACAGGAAAGATATCAGGATGAATACTAAACATAAAATTAAAATCTATATTATACCGATCCTTTGTATCGGTTTACTTGTTGCACTCGACCAGATCACGAAATTCATCGTGCGCACCTCCTTTGCATTATATGAATCGCACCCGCTGATCAAAAATGTATTTCATTTGACATACATTCAGAATACCGGTATCGCATGGGGGATGTTCAAAAATGGCAGAACGATATTCTTGATTCTGACCGTTCTTGTATTGCTTGTCTGCGCATGCTTCTATGCAAAGATTCCGCAGAACAAGCGCTTCACACCGATTCGTGTCTGCCTTGTATTCCTTGTATCCGGTGCGATTGGAAATATGATTGACCGCATTTCCTTACGTTATGTGGTGGATTTCTTTGACTTCCGTTTGATCAATTTTCCGATTTTTAATGTTGCGGATATCTATGTGACAGTCAGCATGATCGTGTTGATTTTACTGTGTGCATTTTACTATCATGACCATGAGATTGATGCATTATTCTCAAAATCAGGGCGGAAAACAATGAGTCAGAAACAGGAAACCGGAAATGATACCGCGATAGAAACAGACTTCGATTCTGAAGAATCAAAAACAAACAAAGACTAAGATATTACAATATGGAAACCTACGAATTTACAATTGAAGCAGCTTCCGCAGACATCGGTACGCGGCTGGACAAATATCTGACCGACCAGATTTCTGACCAGTCGCGTTCGTATATCCAGAAGCTGTTAGATGACAATTTCATAACCGTAAATGGCAGATCCTCCAAATCCAATTACAAGCTCCGGGCTGGCGATATGATTGCAGTCGAGATTCCGGACGCAGAAGAATTAGATATCGAACCCGAAGATATTCCGCTTGATATCGTCTACGAGGACGATGACATCATCGTCGTCAACAAACCGAAGGGCATGGTCGTACATCCGGCACCGGGGCATACAAGCGGAACGCTCGTTAACGCCCTGATGTATCATTGCAAAGATTCCTTATCCTCGATCAACGGGGTATTACGACCGGGAATCGTCCATCGGATCGATATGGATACGACCGGGCTTTTAGTTGCCTGCAAGAGCGATCAGGCACACCGAGTACTATCTGACAAATTCAAGGTGCACGATATTCACCGTGTCTACACAGCGATCGTCTACAATCAGTTTGCCACAGATGAGGGAACAATTGACAAACCAATCGCAAGACACAAAACCGACCGCAAGAAGATGGCCATCGATCCAAACGGCAGACATGCTGTCACACATTACCGTGTGATTGAACGGCTAAAACAGAACTTTTCACTTGTGGAATGCGAGCTTGAAACCGGACGGACACACCAGATCCGTGTCCATATGGCAAGCATCAATCATCCATTATTGGGGGATGAAGTCTATGGTCCAAAGCAGAAGCCTTTTGCAACACAGGGACAGGTATTACACGCAGGGGTACTCGGATTCGACCATCCAATCACCGGAGAATATATGGAATGGCATGCAGAGCTTCCGGATTATTTCCAGGGGATTTTGAAGCGGCTTCGATAAACGGACTTTTTTGACGCTTATAGGATATAAGAAGGGATTCTTATGAACGCAATCATCCGGTAACGATTTACAATTTATAAAAAATTACACTTGACCTAAAGTTAAGTTTAGGTTGTATAGTAAATACAGATAGGATGAATAACGATAGTATTCGTCCTTTTTTGAGATAAATAATAAGAAATTTTAGGAGGAACAAACGTTATGTACATTGAGAAAATCAACGGTCCAGAGGATGTGAAGAAGCTTTCAAACGACGAACTTGCAAGCTTAGCTGCCGAGATGCGTCAGGCGCTCTTAAAACGTGCTAGCATCCATGGCGGACATTTCGGCCCAAACTTCGGTATGGTAGAAGCAACGATTGCTTTGCACTATGTATTTGAATCTCCGAAGGATAAATTCGTGTTTGACGTATCTCATCAGACCTACCCACACAAGATGCTTACTGGCAGAAAGGATGCGTATCTTTACGAAGACCACTACGACGATGTATCCGGCTACAGCAACCCGGAGGAAAGTGTCCATGACCATTTTGTGATCGGTCATACATCTACCTCTATCAGCTTAGCATGTGGTCTTGCAAAGGGACGTGATGTGCGGGGTGAGAGCGGAAATGTGATTGCAGTCATCGGCGATGGATCCTTGAGCGGCGGTGAAGCATTAGAGGGACTGGATTTTGCATCCGAGCTGCAAAGCAACCTGATCATCGTCGTGAACGACAACGATATGTCAATCGCAGAAAATCACGGTGGTCTCTACCAGAACTTAAAGCTCCTGCGTGAGACAAACGGGCAGGCAGAATGTAACCTTTTTAAGGCGATGGGACTTGACTATGTATATGTGCATGAGGGGAATGATATTCCGGCGTTAATCAAAGCATTTGAAGGCGTCAAGGACAGTGTAAAACCAGTTGTGGTACACATCCGTACCCTGAAAGGAAAAGGCTACAAGCTCGCCGAAACACACAAGGAAGAGTGGCACTGGCATCTGCCGTTCGATATCGAGACCGGCGAGGTAATCGCAGATTTCGGCGGCGAGGATTATTCCAGTGTTACCTGTGACTACCTGATGAAGAAAATGAAGGAAGATCCAAGCGTTGTGACGATCACATCTGCCACACCGACGGTAATGGGCTTCACGGAAGATAAGCGAAAGGAAGCGGGCAGACAGTTCGTAGATGTCGGAATCGCCGAAGAAACAGCCGTGGCACTCGCCTCCGGTATTGCGAAAAGCGGCGGCAAACCGGTCTACGGCGTATACAGCACATTTATCCAGAGGACCTATGACCAGCTGGCACAGGATCTGTGTGTAAACGGCAATCCGGCAACAATCCTGACATTTTCAGCATCCATTTATGGTATGAACGACGTTACACACCTTGGCATCTATGATATCCCTATGATGGCAAATATCCCAGGACTTGTCTACCTCGCACCGACGACGAAGGAAGAGTACCTTGCCATGTTAGACTGGAGTATCGCCCAGACAGAGCATCCGGTTGCCATCCGCGTACCGGGCGGCGCATTTATATCAGACGAAAAGGCTGTCACAAAAGACTTCTCGAAGCTGAACAAGTACGAGATCAAGAAACAGGGTAGCAAGGTTGCTATCATTGGTCTTGGTTCGTTCTACGGACTCGGTGAGGATGCAGCCAAAGCACTGAAAGAAGCAACCGGCATCGAAGCAACGATTATCAATCCGTATTACATTACCGGTCTTGATGAGGCTATGCTCGAAGACCTGAAGGCAAACCACGATGTGGTTATCACCCTCGAAGATGGCATCCTGGACGGTGGTTTCGGTGAGAAGATCGCACGGTTCTACGGAGCTTCTGATATGAAGGTATTGAACTTCGGTATCAAGAAGGAATTCCTTGACCGCTACGATGTAACTGATGTATTGAAGGACAATCATCTGACTGTGGATCAGATCGTGGATGATGTGAAGAAGTGTCTGTAATTATCTGTGGATCAGATTATGGATAATATAATTGTATAATACAAAGAAATATAAAGATATATACGTATGAAACATATTTTGTAATACAATCAACGATACATACTGAAAGAGATAATTATTTCTAATTTCTATTGGAATGATTATCTCTTTTTTATTTCATTGCACCAGCAAGAAAAATGGCTTATAATTAAATTGCTATTGATTATGAATAGATAAGCAAGAAGGAAACCACCCTTAGGAAATTAAATGATACATTCCAGATTGAAAGTGTGTTTTGTTAGGATGAAATAAGTGAAAAAACACATATCATGTGTTTCTAAAATGAAGAGTAAGCTAAAAAACACACCCGGGAAGCTAATTGATACCTATAAGAACGAAAAGTGTGTTTTGGGGAGAAAAAACAGGTAAAAAACACATATCGTGTGTTTCCAGAGTAAAAGCAAGCAAGAAAAACACATATAAATGGAGAACAACATGGCAGATATCGTCAGAAAACATATCATATTTCACGGAAGCGTGCAGGGTGTCGGCTTCCGGTATTATTCCGAACACAAAGCCAACCAGCTCCGGCTTACCGGTTGGGTAAAGAATCTGTATAACGGGGATGTCGAAATGGAAGTGCAGGGATCACAAGCAGCCATTGATGAGCTGGTCACATTCCTCGCCGGACGTCGATTTGTCCAGATCACAGGGATGGATGTTATGAAGCTGGATGTGGTGGAAGAGGAACGGAGTTTTGGCGTGGAGTAAATGAATTATCCCACCAGCAATAGCGCATATTTTATATCCGTATCATCTGGCTGTGAGATGAATTAAGATTCTTGATAGATGAAGATAAGTAGAAGAAAAAAACAGGGCATCTCATGTTGAGAAGCCCTGTAAATAATTAGTATGTTCTAAGAATAGAATCTGAATCAATTTCAGAAAGCGAATTAAGTTCTGAAATATCAAGATTATAGCTTAGTTTATTTACAGCATCTGGAATAATTGGAAATGGATTTATATCTTCTGCAGCAAAGAATTGAATCTGTCTAACGCAAAATTTGATTTCCTTTACATCAACTATAGAAACACGTTTTAATTCTTTTGCTAAATTAATACTGAAGTTTATTCCATTGAATGCATCTGAATCAGAATACATTGCAGAAATTACTTCTTCTATTGTTTCACCGTTTTCATATTGCTCACAATTTATTGCAACCAAGGTACAAGGATGATCGCCAAATAGTTGCTGATGCTTAATAGTAACTTCAGAATTATCAGTCAGAGTAGTTTTTATTTCAATACAAGATTCTCCATTAGAAAAATCATATTGAGAATAGGAACCACTTTTATGCCATGATGTTGAAATATCTATATTCGTACGTTCTTTAACATATTGCATGAACTTTAATTCTCCGTATAAACCTACAGCATTCTTAAATGCCTGTTCAGCTGGTAGTTGAAACAGTACAATTAAAGAATAAAAGAATTCCTTAAAATTTAAATCGTTAGAATTATTGGCATGTATGATAGATAACTGGATAAAAGACGATATATTTGAATCATCCAAATTTCCTTTATAAATAATTACATTATAATAATCATCGCTAAAGGTCTGTTTGTTTTTAACAGAACTAATTCTCACATGTGTCTGTAATTTCAAATAATCTGTTTCAATTCCTTCATAAGGGTATCCGTAGATATCTTTTGAAATATAAAGTAGTTTACCCTCATTAGCAAAGAAACCAGAAGTTTCTGTTAGCACATCCAATAAATATATGCTGGATGTATCAGTAATGGATTCAATTTGAGTTTTTAATTTTTCTACATCCATTTTTGATTACCCTTTCACATAGTATTTCTTTTCTTTAGGCACATATATTGCAAACATGTACTGTGTATAATCGGTAAGAATTGCAACATTGCCAAAAGAATCTTTTTTCTTTGGAATAATTTTATGAATTTGAATGTTGATTTGATTTTTATCAACAACAACATAACTATCGCCTAAAAATACAGCCTTGTCTTTATCTTTATTGTCAGCACCCTGTTGGAGAGCATAAATCTTATTATTGGGATAAAAACTACGTTTTCTACCAGAACCATCAACATCATTCATAAGAATCACAGGAATGTTCCCAGAACTTTCTATTAAATCAACCAGAGGTCGACGTTCAAATGGTTCTAAATCAAAAATAACCTGCATGTGGTCAATCAATGCAGTAAGAGACTCTCTGCTTACTATAGAATATTGTGCAGAGATTCCTCCATCCACTCGTCCAGCCGAGGTGTTCTGTAAAGTAATATTGCTAAGTAAGTCATCAACCAAAGCATTATTATTGGTTATCTGAGTTTTATCAAAAATACCAACGCGTTGTTTTATCCACTTATTTCTAAATGCAACAGTATTATAAGTAGCAACATTTTTTCGGGTAGGCTTTTGTTTGGTATTATCAGCTCGAATAAGTATCTCGTCTATTTGCATTTCACCAGACTGTATAGAGTAGAACTGCTCCCATAAGTCAGTTTCTATTTCAGATAGGTTTGTAAATTCTCTAGCAATTGTTTCGGAAGTGAAAATCTTACATAAATCAATCCATTTTTCACGATAACCAAACCAACGAGCTCTCTGAAGGTTTGTATCCATATTTCCACTATCCTTAGCCCAACGTGAAAAATAAGTTGTTACAAGACCTGGAAAAGTAACACCACGTTGAAGTAAGTCACCACCAATGTATATTTTGTATTTGCGCAAATTTTCGTTTGCTTGTGTGACCTGTCCAGCAGAATTTTTCAATATCAGATATACTCTGCGGATTATTTTATCGCAAATAATATCCCACAACGAATCAAAATCATAAGATTGCTGTACGGCTGTATCAAAGTAAATTGAATAGGCAAGTGCATATTCATTTTTGGTTATTTCAAGACCCTCAGTATCGTTAAATTCTACCTGATCTTTAAATGTTTGAATAAAAACATCAACCATTCTATAAATAGTACTATGATTGCTGACGTTTCTGTGAGAATGAATAATCATTTCACTGGACTTTCGACCGCGTTTAAACATAATAGCACTTGCGATTATGTAATGACGAATGGCATTTTTTAATGAATCTACAAGTACTCCATCTGATAAATCCTGCTGATCTTCATCATTAATTAGCTCAATCGTTCCTGAATCATATAAATGATAAGCATCGACACCACAGTATCCTTTTCCTGGTTCAATCAATCGTATAGAATCAGGTCGAAGACGACTATATTTGTCTAAAAAAATAAGCGCCTGTGGAGTAGCAGTTACTGATAAATACAATGGATCATTTAAGTGTTCCTTCATTGAAACAATAGAAGCATATGTTGCTGATGCATCTCGTGCTTTGTTCTTTTTTGTATTCAAACTTGCTTGATCTCCCTCATCATCAATGATAAAGGCTTTAATGTTTGATTTATCAATACGTGCAAGCAAATCATTTACTTTATTCATTGCAGCAGGACGTTTCATAGAAATTAAGAAGATTGGCTTGTCCGCATCCAATAAGTCTTCAATTATTTCATCATCTACAGTTAATAACTGAGCTGAATCGTCAGAAGAAAAGACAACTGGGGTATCATCCGAATAATCTGTATCATTTGGAATGTCAAAAGTCTTTTTAAAACGATTAGTAGTCTGACTTAATAAGGTACTATCGTAACCCCCATATATGATTACCAAATTGAATCCATTATCAAATGCTAGTGCAGTAAATAACTCCAAATTAGATGTCTTACCTGATTGAACCTTACCTACAAGAAGCATATTGTTACTTTTATTTGGGGTATTCAACTGAATTAAAGCTTCTCTAAAAGTACTAGTAATATTGTCTCGAATATTCGCAGCACCGAATTCTCCATAGGATAATACATGCTTTTCATGTATTTTTTCATAATATTTTCCCTGAACTACTGTAATAGAATCAACTTGATTTCCAGAACCCATAACATATTGTTCCATTATTTATCCTCCGCTAATTTTTCAAGAAATCTATTCATATAATTTTTGATAACATTAGACTGAATATAACCTTGCTTAGTAGATCCTAACTTAGCTTGACGTTCAGCCAGAATAAAAGCCAAGGCAAATTTTTCTAATACTTTCTGGAATCCATCTTCTTTTGTAAATGGCATGAAGAAAGGATGATCTATATTTATTAACACTTTGTAACTATCAGTCTTGATCTCATTATAATCAATCCAATACTTATTGCTTCCACGAGCCCACTGAACAGAAAAATCAACATGAATAACAGGTGATACGGGAATAGAATATGTACGTCTTGTGCTTACTATTTCATCTGTAGGCTCAATGTTTAAAACAGTTTCGATATATTCTGCAATGTCAGTTCCTAATAAATCACTGTTATCAGGATTTCCTTGAGAAGTATCTACGACACTTGTATTATCAAGATTCGTAGCATCTTCAGAGTTATCAGAATCATCCTTGGAGTGACTAAATGCATTATCAATGATAGTTGTTACATTCCTCTGAAGTTCAGAGGATGCTTGATCCGAAAATTGAATTTCGTTTGCACGCTCTTTTATGGACATATCTGCTATTTCGATATATTCTTGTATATTATCTTTAAGAGTAGCAATAAATGCATCTTCTAGACCATCATCCCAAATAAAACCATCTTTAGCCTGATTTACAGGGAAATCATTCATATTAAGTTCACCAAATAATTTTAAGGATTTTTGACTCTGAGCCTGTCCAAAAATCTGCGCTGGTTTATAATTATTATCTGTTCCTCCAATTATAACACGATCTTGTCTAAAAAGAGCAAAACCTGCTTTTTGGAAACTACCCGGATTCATAATTGCAACAAAACCCGTAACATGATAGGATTTACCGTCAAAATTTACAGTAAAGTCAAGATTTTTTTTCCATGATTTGCCGCGAAAATTAGTTAAAATAGGATATTCTTCAAATACTATTGGCTCATCATTAAACCAAATATCGATATTTCTGCTATTAATGTCACGACGATACATACTGGATAAAAGATCACGTATTTTACCAATCGTTCTTGAAGCAGTTATTTTTTTCGTCACTTGTTCAATGACGATTTCCGTTCCGTGAGTGTCAGCAGTTACATAGTCCCGGAATATCTTTGTGTTCTGTAAATGAAGTTTATCAAGTTTTGGTATATCCACCGTTGCTGTATATTTGTTGATTGATCCATATTGCGTACTTGTAACTTTCCATATTTTTCCGAACCATGATGCTGCAGTTTTTAACCCCATGCCAAATTCATTTCTTCCAGACTGAAATTTATTTCTTGAATCAAGAAGAATTGCATCTCTAAATCTATCTATCTCCATACCATATGCATTATCAATGATTGTTAAAGTGTTCAACTCAGCGTCATATTTTATATTTACAATTAGTTTTTCAAATCCTGGTGCTGCTGATAATTCATCTGAGTGAGAAATATATGACTGGGTAGAGTTATCAACAAATTCTGCAATAGCATACCATGGCTTATAACTTAAACGAGAAAAAACATTCAATATGCTTGCAGGAGGTTGGATGTTAAGTTCCATTACGTCAGCATTAAAATCACCAGATTCTGAATGAACAGCATATGGGATAGGAGATTCTCCTTTTATTGCATATTTATAATCACTATTTTCGTTCATGATGTGTCCCCCTTTGATTTCAGGTTTTTTTTTTTTTGTTTCTGGTACAATCCGTCTGCCCTCAGAAACGATACTTGCAGTTGGGATTTCTTCATAAAATAAATCTAAACCACATTCTGAAATAGATTCTATACACGCTCGAATCAGTCCAGGCTGTGCGTTATTGACACTTTCACGATAAGCAAGATTTCCTTTTACGGCAGTAATAGCATTTATGTAGTCATTTTCCCCAAAATCATAATAAATGCTATTTAATAGAAACTTAGTAAACGCTTCGCTGGTTCCCATTTTGTAACATTTACCTTTTCTCATACATGAAAAAATATTAAAATACATTTTAAGCGACGAATCGGTTCCTTTTACTTTTCCCTTTAAGAATTTGAGAGCATATGCTACGGCATATTTCCCGTCATAAACATCTTTTGAAACATCGTAAATGATTTTCATTTCCTTCGGATCTGATAATCCCCTGCCCATAGGAGTGCCTCCGTTCTATTCTAAAACTAATCATCAATCTCAGTATTTTCTATATGTACATCATCTTTAAGTCTTAACTCAAACAAACCTTTACACAGAATTTTTAAAATTCTCACATTTACAGAGTTGCCCAACTGTCTGTATATCTGTATATCTGTTCCAGAAAATTTATATCGTTGATCAAATTTCTGAAGGTTTGCAGCTTCTCTAGGTGTGATATGGCGATATGCATTCATTTTATTATCCCAAATGATAGGAGTGTTTACTATCGCAACTAAAGAAGGGAAGTAGGTAGTCCTTTTTACACGAATGCCCGATTGTCTAATCTGTATTATTCCATCATGCATATTTTTAACATCTTCTCCACAGTTCCATTCAAATTTCTGATACAGTTTTATACGGTTAAACATATCGTATCTTTCAATCCAGGGATCAATAAAATCTTTATGTTCAAGATATAATTTTCTGTTTTTATCAACAAAACGCTTTTTCCAGTCTGGCATCTTATCATATCCAAGAGAGCATTTCAGGTCGTCAGTATTTTCTATACCAACGCCAAAACTATTTATCCAAATAGGAAAACCAATAATTCTAATTCCAGTCCCAAGTCGGAATTCATCCCATGCCTGAATCATTAGATTTTGCTCATCGGTAATTTTATAATCTTCTGAGACATTCTCTTCAAGAAGCGTTAGTGCATCACCGATTTTACACTTCCTTTTATATTTATCAATATTTAAATCTCTAGGTTCGATATAGCCCTTATTTTGAATTTCAACGGAGCAGCCATCTTTTTTTATACCTAAAATATAAACACGTTCTCTAATCTGAGGGATGCCAAAGTCAGAAGGGGAGAGAATAAGCGGCTTTTGCGTAATAACAAAATCTCTTTTTAATAATTCTGTCCTAATTATTTCCCAATTTTCCGACTTATCAGCCAAATTACGAACATTTTCTAATACGACAAATTTACACTCTGGATGAGCATCGAGAATGTTCATGATTGAATAAAAAAGATTGCCTCGCGTTGTATCATTAAATCCTTGCTGAAGTCCAGCTTTACTGAATGGTTGACAAGGGAAGCCAGCGCACAAAACATCAAATCTTGAAATTGTAGTTGGGTCGATTTTTTTGACATCTCCACGAACTCCACCTTCAAGAGTTTTGAAATTCAAGTTATACGTATCAACACACGCTTGGTTTATTTCGGCTGCCATAACACATTCGCCACCTAAAAATCTCATAGCTTGATGGAAACCACCTATACCTGCAAATAAATCAATAAAGCGAAAATTTGCATCGGAATCATTATCTATATTTCGTTTTCTTTTATCATTTGGACGTACAACATCTGTAGGAATCATCCAACGTCCTTTTATTTTAGTTGCTCCATCTAATTGACCATTAGCACACATAACAGTTACTCTATTTGGTGTAATGCCCCAAATAATGGATAATTCTTTTGCAGAGATATAATCAGCCATTATCAGAAAATCCGCCTTTGCTATATAATATTGCCCGTCAGGACTAAAATAGTACACAGCAACACTTGTGATTATATCCATGCGAAACAGAATATAATGTACAGTAGTTGTTGCCAAGAAAATGATTACCTTACGATCTCCATAATATCGCCAAAATCCACATCAAGCGACAGACAAATTTTTATAAGAACTTCCATCCTTACACATTCATTTTTTGCAAGTTTACTTACAGAGGCCGAACTAATACCAGCCTGTTTTTGTAAATCCTGTTTTTTCATGCCACGATCTATTAATAATTTGAATAACTTATTATATGAAACATTCATCTTGGATCCTCCATAATTTTCAAGACATTAATAGTGCTATATAAGAATTAGTAAATTATATCACATATTCTTTATAAAATCGAGAAAAATCTATTAAATCTAAAGATTAAATCCGTAAATATGATCAATTAGTTCTTTCGCATTGGAACTATTTTGTGCTATACTGAACAAGGTCTAAATCTCCTTTATTAATATGGCTTCTTTTAACCAAACGAAGTAGATTTATGCCCTTTAATTTGCTGAAATAATAAAGGTTCAATACTCAATATGAGTGTGTAAAGTTTTAGTAAGTAAATAACGAAACAGGAGAATTCTCATGCACACCTTTACCATCGGTGCCATCGTGCGCCACTTCAAAAGAGAATATGTTACCGATCCGCAATCAGCCGAATATCTCTACAAGATATTGGCATTTGCATCCCACACGGAGACAGGAGAGAAGCTTGTGATCTATCAGGCGCTTTATCCTCCATACAAAACGTGTGCGCGTCCATATGACATGTTTATAAGCGAAGTGGATCATGTGAAATACCCTGATATCAAGCAGAAATATCGTTTTGAAGTAATTGAAACTGACCTGTTTCCACAAGCATAATAGGGTATTTAATGACACAATCTTGCACAAAGGAGTCCCAACTATGAAACTCTTCCACAAAAAATCACACACCACCTACAACCCAGCTACGAAAACACCTGTCATCAAATGCAGCATCTGCACAGGAGAGCAGGTGGCCGGATTTCAGGACAATGCCACCAAGGCATTTGAGGACATTATGCTGATACAAGATGCATCAGATCTTGCACATTTCCGGGAAATGTATGATATAATCGGTGACATCAAGAAGATTTATTAGCTCGATATTACACCGGGATTTATAGGAAAGGATCTAGTCATATGTCATACATAACAACTTACACCGGAAAACATTTTGATCCGGTCAATCCGGATGCATCCCTTCTTTGCATCGAAGATATCGCGCATGCATTGTCGCTTCTGTGCCGCGGAAACGGGCACGTACAGACCTTTTTCTCGGTCGGGCAGCATTGCATTGCCTGCGCGAAAGAAGCGCAGGCTCGCGGGCTATCGGCACGTCTGGTTCTTGCATGTCTGCTACATGATGCAAGTGAATGTTATATGTCGGATGTTCCACGTCCATTCAAGCAGACCTTGCCGGAATACAACCGGCTGGAAGATCAACTGCTCGATATGATTTATACGCATTTTCTTGGAAGTACATTAGATAACTCTGAACAGGAAATTCTGAAGGAAATCGATAATGCAATGCTATGGTACGACCTTACATATCTGTTACACGAGAAGCAGCCTTTACCGAAACCGCAGGTTCATGATGAACCAGATTATACAGTCCGACCATTTGCAGACGTAGAAGAGGAATACCTGCGAATTTACCATTTTTTCTTCCGGTTGATATCATAGATACCCCAGTTACACTCAGAGGCAGCCGGAGAGGACGGATCCTTCCAGAGCTCATCGAATGCTTCAAAGACGAAGCCAACGATTTCCTCGGATTTCAGATAGTCCGCAACTTCCTCCAGGTAACGCTTCTGATTTGCAACCGACGCATAATCGGCGTGATCATCATGTGCTGTATTCGTCGCCCACCCAAGCTCTGTAAAACAGATCTGCTTATCCGGGTAGATTGTACAGGCAGATTCGAAGCTTTCCTTCGTTTTAGCAAATGCATCCTCGATCGCAACATCCATATGATATGGATAAGTATGAATACCGATTACATCCACCTCATTCGCAATCGCATCCAGATTCTTCCAGTCAATGTCGACCTCACAAAAAGCAACCGGCTGCTTTACCGCTGCATGGAGTTTCTTTGTATGTGCCACAAGGCGTTCCTCAGATACCAGATGTCCTACAAATGGAAAACGGTTTTCGTTTCCGACAGAGACAGCCACGATTTCATCTGTATATTCATTTGCAAGCGCAATCAACCGGTCGAGCTGTGCATCATTACTTGCTGCATGTGCAGCCAGTTCTTCATCACTGAATGTCTGTGGTCCTGTGATACATTCTGCAGAATTGATTTCCGCCAATGAATCAATTCCAATCATACACTGAAGCGGAAGCTTCTCCTCACGGATTACCTGCAGAGCAGTAACGGCATGTGCATTTGGCTCATACATACGGATATAGCCGTAGCCGTCTGCCACAAGCAGATGAAGGTCTTCGGAGATCTGTTCCTTCGACGGCATTTCCCCAGTCGGACATTGACCTTCCCGGTAACCGGAGTAACAGATTGCCTTTTTGTACGGTAATTTCTTCTCAAATGTTTTTCCCATGTTTGATTCTCCTTTATTTTAATTTGTATATAGTTTCTTTGTTATCCTTATTAAACATATGTATCTTAACATACATTTTTCAAAAAAGAATATCATAGTTTTGTGGTTATTTGCAGATAAATGGAACTGTTTTTTACAATTAAATAATACAACCAGTTTCCGCATAAAATATTGTGTATATGGTCAGAAACAGTAGAAGTCCCTCCATATGGTTTGCTTATAAATTTATTCGCAAAACCCAGGTTTTACGAATTTATCTATTGATAAATTACCAAAGTAGTGGTATCCTAGAACTATAGAGAAACCAACGCTTTGCGAACAATTGGAGGTTTTTATCCTATGGCAGATATTACTTATCATGAACAAGAAGAACAACACAATCTGGATTTGATCCGGAATGTGTGCAACGATCTTCCGAACTACGTCAAACGATTCGTCCGAGGTATCCAGCAGACAACATCACCGCGAACCAGATTGGGCTATGTACGTGACATCAAAATATTCTTTGAGTATATATGTGAGGTCTATACCGAACATCCTTGTGATACTCCGAAGGATGTCTCCCTGGGCGTCCTGTCGTCCATAGATACATTTTTCATCGAGGACTACCTGGACTATCTCCAGAAATACGAAAAGAATGGCCATATATACACTAACGGCAAATCTGCGCTCAAGCGCAAGCTCTGCGCCCTGAGTGTCCTCTTTAATTACCTGTATAAGCACGATATGCTGCAGGAAAATATATTTGATAAGGTGGATCGTCCCAAACTGCCGGAAAAGGCAATTACACGTATGGATGCGGATGAAACGGCGAATTTCCTCGATACGGTTGAATATGGCACCAATCTGACTGACCGTCAGCTCAAATTCCATGAGAAATCCAAGGTACGTGACTTGGCAATTATGACGCTCATGTTATCCACGGGCATCCGTATCTCCGAATGTGTCGGTCTGGATCTGAACGACGTGGATTTTAAGAATACATGTATCCGTGTCACCCGGAAAGGTGGCAAGGAAGCAATCGTCTATTTCAGCGACGAGGCAGTGGAACCATTACAGGAATATATAGAGGAACGCAAGAAACTCACGCCTGCCAAGGGCTCGGAAAATGCGCTGTTTCTCTCCTCCCACCACAGCCGGATCAATGTTCGGACAATCCAGAACATGGTTAAGAAATATTCCCAGATTGCAGTTCCTCTGAAGCATATTACGCCACATAAGCTTCGTAGCACCTATGGCACTGCATTATATCAGGAAACGTCCGATATCTATCTGGTTGCCGATGTTTTAGGACATTCTGACGTAAATACGACGAGGAAACACTATGCTGATATGGATGACTATCGGAAACGTCGTGCCAGAAACACGGTACAGCTCCGGGAGCATCCTACTTCACCGGATATACCGCCTAAATCAAATAAGTAAAATAGTATAAACTCTGAATAAGTAAAAAATATCCTTTACCAATCTCTGATAAAGGATATTTTTACTTATACTTTCATATGGTTACTACTTTATCTTATCTATGTAATCAATGATGAAATCAACGGTATCATCCTCACTCATCAGACTACTATTGATAAATATATCATAGCTTTCAAGCGCACCCCATTTTTTGGAAGTGTAATAGTTATAATACGATGCACGTGCCTTATCTTCCTTTACAATCTGCGCCTTTGCTTTATCCGGAGTCAGATTAAAACGCTCGGAAACATTCTTAATACGTTCCTCCAATGGCGCATGTATAAAGATACGAACCAGATTCGTATTGTGACGCAATGCGTAGTCCGCACAACGACCTACAAATACTGATGGTCCTTTATCTGCAAGTTTCTTAATCGTATCATATGTTGCCTGAAATGCCTGTTGGTTCAGATTTGTCTGATAGCCTGCACTTGTAAATCCATAGCTATATGGATCTGAAACAAGCGAATACAGAAAACTTCTCGTTGGTTTCTCATCCAGCGATTTTAAGAATTCCTCACTCAACCCGCTTTCCTTTGCCGTCTCATTGATCAATTCCTTATCATAGAAGTTCGCGGAAATCTTTTCAGCAAGCTTTCTACCAATGTTACGACCATTACTGCCAAACTGTCTACCAATCGTGATAATTGTCTTTGCCATAGATAAGCCCCCTTTACACGCCTTGTACAAGTCACTTTTGACTTACTCTGATTATACATTTTTTTGTGCAAATTGTCAAAATATTTTATAAATTTTCGTACTTTTTAGCTATATTGTTGAACTTTTCTATGTTAGAATTCACACGATTCTCCATCGTTTTATATGTATGGTTCACACGCAGCTGCATCACAATATCGTTATAGTCATTCTTCGCCAGCACCGGTTCCATCCGGATATACAGATCATCCGGTTGAAATTTTGTTTTTAATGCCCGAAGTGCATCCTTCTCTCCGAGCATCTGACGGAATTCCTTTGCCCGTCCCGTAAAATTCAACGTTCCATCGATCAGATCTCCCAGATCATGACTCGGATAGATTGTGACAAATTGTGCATCCGGCCATTTATCAGTATTCAGAACCTTTCCGGCGCGCATACCGATCACGATAAACTGGCGGATTCCAAGATCATAGAGTGGCTGAATCGGTTCATTGTCTAGCAGCCCTCCATCCCGGTATTTCTTTCCATCGATCTCTACCGCCTCATACATAACGGGAAGCGCTGTGGACGCAAGCAGAATCTTCCGTATTGTATCAGCATCATAATCCTTTAGTCTGCGATATTCTACCTTTTCCGGCTGCTGCGCCTCATTTAAACAGCTGATTGATACATAGATGTCGCGGGAATCCGCTTTTATTTTCTCCATATCAATATATTTCTCAAACATCGCAAGCATTTCATTCCGGGAGAAATACATGCGGTTTTCGGCAAGCATATTCAAATCAACATCAAAGACCGTATCCATATCAATCTCATTCCATGCCTGATACATCCGATCCATATTATCCATCGAATATAACATCGCATTCACTGCGCCGATTGACGCACCTGAAATCACTGATACATCCTGCAATAAGCCTTGTTCCTGCAGCACCTTTAATACCCCAACCTGATAGGCACCCTTGCCGCCACCGCCGGCAAGCACCAGACCGATTCCCTTTTTTTCACCCATATACATAACCTCCATCGTTCCCTTTTCCATTTTATCCAATTTTCTATGTTTTCGGTTTTATAGTTTACATAATATTATTATTGTTCATCATTGTATAATATTTGCTCAGGTTTGATATCCGTTTCCTCTGTCTTGATGGAATCAACAATCTGAACTGCATAACCGACAGCTACCGTATGACATTCTGGATGTAGAGCCAGATACCGGTCATAATACCCGCCGCCATAGCCGATACGGTCACAGTTTTTCGTAAAGACCGCCCCCGGCATCACAATCAGACAGCTCCCGCCAAACTCCTCCGGTTCTAACTGTGCCATACTGTCCGGCTCCAATATATGATATGCGCCCTCGACAAGCACAGTCTGTTCATTATATGCATAAAAATCCATGGTGTTCCCATTGACACGCGGCAGATAGATTTGCTTTCCATCGGCACGGAATTCTGAGATATATTGAAATAAATCGACTTCATTCTGAATCGGTACATAGAGACACAGTACCGATGCTTCTTTATACACAGCAAGCGCACGGAGCTTCTCATAAATTTCTTTCGCTGCCTGCTTCTGATATGCTTCGGATAGATTCCTGCGCTTTGCAAGAATCTCCCTCCGAAGTGCTTTCTTTGATTCTGAAATTGTCATCTAAACCATTCCTTTATCTATTTTAAGCGGAGCTGGATATATTCTCCCCGCTTATTCTTCGGTATATCCTTCACATGCGTGATACTTCCATCTGCTTCCTTGATATCGATATTATCAAGCTGCGCTTTCAGGTTTCGCTTCACATTTGCAATATATGCCTTGCGCAGAGCTGCCTGTTCCGCAAGCTCTGCTTCCGTCAGACCTTCCACGGTCTTACTTTTTCTTGCTAATTCATTAATTCTCTGGATATCTGCTTCGTTCATGCGATATTCTCCATTTCTATTCTTATTTCTGGTATCCTTTGTGCACAATAAAATCTACCGTATCAAAATCATCATTTTCATGTGCCAGAAACAAAGTACCAACTGATTTTCCTTCCATCAGATCATAGATCTGTGTCAGCTTCTTAGCATCCATAATTGCCATATCTGCGCCGGAATCCGTTGCAATCCGTGCAGCTGCAATCTTCGTGGACATGCCGCCTGTACCATAGGTTGTCACAGCCCCCTTGGCCATATTCTTCATTGAATCATCGATCGTCTCTACTAACGTCAGTTTTGTTGCATCCGGGTTTTTGTGTGGATCATCCGTATAGAATCCATCAATGTCCGTAAGCAGGATTAAAAGATCTGCCTTGATCAGATGTGCCACAATTGCCGACATCGTATCATTGTCACCAAACTCGATTTCTTCGGTTGCCACCGTATCGTTCTCATTTACAACCGGAATAACGCCCTGCTGTAACAGCTCATTTAATGTATTCTCAGCATTTCTGCGGCGTTCCGGATCGGTAATCGCATCAAATGTCAGAAGTACCTGTGCAGCCATATGATTATATTCCATAAAAAGCTTCTGGTAGATCATCATAAGCTGTCCCTGGCCAATTGCTGCACACGCCTGCTTCAGGGACACTGTCTTCGGCTTGTTGCGCAGTCCAAGCATCTCAAATCCGACACCAATTGCACCGGACGATACTAACACCACATCCTTTCCCTGATTCTTCAGGTCACAGATAATACGGACCAATGTCTCCAGCTTCCGGTAATCCGTACCTCCGGTTTCTTCATGTATGATAGATGACGAACCGATCTTAAATACGATTCGCTGTTTATCCTTCAATGTCTCTCTGATTCGTTTCTCGTCCACGTCTTTTCCCTCTTTTATTCTTTTTTTCTCTCATACCAGACCAGATAAATGTATCGGTATAATTATCTGCTTTACATCTTATGAATCGTTACCTGAGTTATACTGTTTTACTGTTAATATAGTCAGCCACAGCCTCCGCCACCTTGATTCCATCCACCGCAGCGGAAGTAATACCACCTGCATATCCTGCGCCCTCTCCACATGGAAACAGACCCGTATACCCGCTTCGATATGCCGCATCACGTATGATGCGCACCGGCGACGATGTCCGGGATTCGATTCCCGACAACATAGCATCTCCCGATGAAAAACCTTTTAATTTACGGTCATAATCCAAAATCCCTTCAATTATAGCATCATTTATATAGGCTGGCAAACAATTATTGAGGTTTGCAAACTGATAGCTGCCACGAATGTTCGGCTTCACGCTTCCAAATTCTGTTGAAACACGATTTTCCTTATAATCCTCAAAGCGCTGCACCGGGATTTTGCCATTTCCTGCTTCATATGCCAGTCGTTCATATTTTTTCTGGAATTCCACACCTGCAAGCACACCATATTCAGCAAACCCGTCTGCGTCAAAATCCTCGGGTGTCACGTTCACAACAATCGCAGAATTCGCATTTTTCTCGTCTCTTCCATGGTTACTCATACCATTTACCACGCTCTGCCCCTCTCCGGATGATGCATTGACAACGAATCCACCCGGACACATACAGAAGCTATATACGCTGCGCCCCTTGCTTGAGCGGTATGTCATCTTATAATCTGCCGCCGGAAGCAGCTTTGCCTGCTCGCTTATGCCGTACTGGCTTGCATTGACCATCGCCTGGGAATGTTCGATTCGAAGTCCCATTGCAAAGGATTTTGCCTCCATGGCAACACCTGCAGTCTGCAGCATCGCAAATGTATCCCGCGCACTGTGACCAATAGCAAGAATACAGGCCATTGTCTCCACATCCATTGTCTGATTCTTCTGCAAATCAAGGATTGTGAGTGCCAGACGCGTATCTGATATATGAGTGATTGCGGTAAGCTGATGGGAGAAATAAATCTCCCCGCCAAGGGAACAGATTTCTTTGCGCATCGTCTGCATTACCTGTTTCAATACATCTGTTCCAATATGTGGTTTGTTCAGATAACCGATTTCCTCAGACGCTCCAAACCGTATAAAATCTTGGATGACCGCCTGTATACGTCCGACCTTGTCTTTGATCCCGGTATTCAGCTTTCCGTCCGAGAAGGTACCGGCGCCACCCTCGCCAAAGGATACATTGGAATTGGCACAGATTGGTGTCTCACCCTGCCAGAAGTCCTCGACATCCTTCGTCCGTTCCTCCACGCATTTCCCACGTTCATAAACAATCGGTCTATATCCGGCACGTGCCAGTTGCAATGCAGCAAAATATCCCGCTGGACCCGCTCCTATGATGATTGGACGATATACTGCTTCATCCGTATCATCACGCAAAATGTCACTACGGTGGCAAGGAAATTCATATTTCTTTTCTTTGATTAACATAATATCTTTATTGTTAATTATATTGGGAGGAATTTTAGAAAAATCTTCAAATTTCACATCCACCGTATAAATGTGCAATAAATTTGCCTTATCTCTGGCATCTAAAGATTTCCGGACAATCTGATATGTATACGGATGATTTGTCTTAAGAAGCTTCTGTATTTTTTTTCTTAATGCAGTTGCCTCATCCTTCTGTACCGGAATTCTGATCTGATTAATTCTTATCATAGCACGCTCTCCCTGCCCGTAATCCTGTAAGTATCGCAAATGTCAGATTGTATCCGCCACAATCCCCATCGATATCCAGCATTTCTCCGGTTACATACAATCCCGGATATGCCTGACATTCCATTGTCTCCGGATTAATTTCCTGTAGGCTGATTCCACCTGCAGTTACCTGCGCATGTTCATAATCCTTTACCCCTCGCACATGAAACGGAAATTTCTTACATCTGTGATATATCTCCTGCATCCTTGCATCCGATAACTCCGCCAGCATCTGTTTCGGAGACAGCTCACACGCATCCAATATATACTTCGCCAGTTTTTCCGGCAGATACGAATTTAGATATCCATAAATATTTCGCTGTATGCTTTCATTTCTCTGCAAAAAATCCTTTTCCTGTATTTCCTGCAAAAAATCAATATTGATTGTTACGCTCTTCCCTTGCTCTAACCGTCTACCAATCTCCGAAGATAAATTAAATATCATAATACCAGACAAACCGTATTCCGTAATCTGCAATTCCCCGGTCTGCTGGTCTGTTACTGTTCCATGAGCAATCTGTGCAGAGCATGCCACACGTACACCTTTGATCACTTCCGTATCCTCTTCTGTTATGACTGCACATAGAGCTGGTCTTTGCGGGATACATTTCATACCAAGCTTTTCCGCCAGTTTTATACCCCCATCACATCCACCAAGGGACGGATAGGACAGACCTCCACACGATAGGATCACCTGATCTGCAACAAGTTCTGTACCACAGATAATATGATATCCATCGCTTCTCCGCCGAATATCTGTCACATATTCAGAACAATAGGTTACGATAGATAATGCCCTGATCCGGTCTGAAAATGCCCATACAACCGAAGATGCCTGCATAGAACGGGGATAATAATATCCATCCAGACAGCGCTCATATATACCGATGGAATGTAAAAAAGCAAACAGCTCCCGATTCGGTTCCGTACCAAGACAGGTATGCAGGAACGACGAAACATCAGGATCTGCTGAATGATAATGTATCGCTGTCATATCTGAATTTGCAACATTGCAGCGTCCATTACCTGTCGCATATAATTTTTTCCCAAGTTTTTTATTTTTTTCTACGATACAGACGCTTTTTCCGCCTTCCGCAGCTGCGATAGCGGCAGCCATTCCGGCTGCGCCACCACCAACTACACATACATCATATGTTTCTTTCATCGTTCTCCTCACTACCACGTTCGTTTCGTTTTATTGTATACATATCAGGTAGACAAAGATTCCAGATACCGATACAATTCTTTTTGGGAATCAAAGTGCACATTTCCCTGCAAATCCCGGTAAAGCTCCGGATGCAGTTCCCGTAATAACGCGGCATCAATCTCCGTATATTCATACACCTGTTCCGTATCTGCTTCATATACAATCACACAGTCATTTTTTATTCCGACTGTAAATCCACCCTGATATGGTTCTGTGTCAACAGAAATCGAATCAGCTGCAATATCCAGTTTTTGTCCGTTTTTCTCCTGCATGCGTTGTTTAAAATATTCATTTGCCAACAAAAAGCATAACATAAATATCCCTAAAAATAAA